>Ga0214921_10004723_pt1 | contig 19818 bp, 53 predicted proteins | sample LL1505_MetaG_FD_177992 | JGI IMG/M metagenome (GOLD analysis project Ga0214921, IMG submission 177992) | Freshwater microbial communities from Lake Lanier, Atlanta, Georgia, United States - LL-1505 | ecosystem: Environmental > Aquatic > Freshwater > Lake | place: USA: Georgia | collected...
TTCTTCTCGTGGTGGTATGGTGTCTTTTGAATGGATATACCCAAATCAAACCACCAATTTTTGTTATCTAATGTATTTAATGCTATTTCAATTTTCATTTCTTTACTTTTGTTTTATAGATGAATCCAAAGTTTAGTAGGTAACAAAATAACGTATATCTGTAACCCATTTTATCGTTACCTATTTTCATTAGATTTATCTCTATTAGATTAAATCCTGGTTTATTCCATCTGTTTTGAAATTGTATGTTCATATATTTTTTATTATCCAAATTATTATTTCAATTACTATTGTTAGTGTTCCTAATCCAAATATTATAGCTATAAAATCAAAAAACTTACTTAGACCTTCTAAAGGATCTCCTTTCATACTACTTGGATCATCGGAGTATGTTCTTATTTCAATGTTTGTTGGGTTTCTCATGTGGTAAATATAGCGTATATACTTTGCCTATACAAAAAAGATCGTTTAAGAGGAGATTTTGGGATTTTGCAAAGCTATTACGAAGGGGCTAAGTCGGAAAACGGAATCGCGCTTTGGAGCCAAGTATATTAGTATATACTGTCGATGGGTAAAGGTAGTGTGCGTGTTGAGAATACACCGGGCTTTTTTACCGCGCCAACGCCCCGTCGATGGACCGCAATTAGCGTGGGAGCAGTCCGCAAACGATCCGCGCGCGGTCCGCTATCAAACGCTATCGCCCCGATAGCACCGTAAAGATCACCAGCCCACCTGATCCTCCACGTCCTCGTACTCCGCATCGTCTCCCTCATAGTGAACGTATAGCTGGTTAACCTCGTCACCCGTCAGCTGGTCTCCCAACAGGTCCAGCTCACCGGCTAGCTGAGCATCTGCCTCACCGTACTGATCAATCTGGGCATTGATTGCGTTTTGGAGCTCAATAAATTTAATTACGTTTGTACTTGTCATGTTTATTTGGTTTTAATTGGTTAATTATTATTGATCAATCCTTACTCCCCGATCCCATCCTCTGGGGCAATCGCTCTCACCTGGTACCTGTACTCATCCAACTCATCAGCACTCATCGTCCTCATCAACCCGTACAGCTTACACTCTTGGGAATATAGGTGGTGGAACTCTGGGTGATCAACGCTCATGCCATCGAGCGGTAACGTCTCAACGAATAATTCAACTGCTTGCTTTACTAATTGTGTCATCATAATTATTAATTTTATACCGTGAATATAGGGATGGGGCATTGCCCCACCCCGTTCGGTTTAATCGATTATATGGTTTATATTAAGCGCTGTATCGAGCTAAGCACCGTGGGCATCCGATCGTCTTCACTTCCTCAATACGTGCCCAGTTGGTACTGAGTGCTGGTGTCCCACACAGGTTACCCTCACCGGACTTATAGATGTGTGCTGTGTCTTCCCACACGTTACCCTTGTTACCGAATACCATGTGCCCGGGCTTTAGATCGGCTACGTTCACTCTGGTTAATACTACGTCCGCTTGACGCTGTAATTCATTGTACTGTCTTGGTGTCATAATTATTATTTATTGGTTAATGATCTGGTTGTTGATAATGTTGGTAATGTTGTAATTGGTGGCATGTTATTATTTTCATAACGTGAATATACTACTTGTGTTGTGCCATGCCCCGTTCACTTGTGTACGTCCAACCTGTGGCAGACGATTTAGTGGGTCCGGGTGTCCACTTATTTCCCACCTGGTATTCCACTCTGGTGCTGGTACAGCTCATCAGACCATTTATTAATGCCATCATTAGAATTATAATCAGAATTAATTGTTCGGTTTTTAACTTACTTGTATCCATATGTTTTATTTATTTGGTTAATGGGAAGATAACGATAGGGCTCTGACGAGCCCCATCCAATTAGAGATATGTTATTGGGTTTAGAGTGCCCGGTTTGAAGGTAATACGATATAACCGTTTTTAACACTAAATACGTTTTTGTAAATCTTTAACTTCGCTAATCTGATGTACTTCATAATTGTTTATTTATTTGGTTAATGTGAAGATATGATTCGTGTTATGCCATGCCCCATTTATTTATCGTACATGCGCTTCTGCTCGTTGGCAAACGCATCGATCAATTCAGCATCGGCTTTGATCTCGTCTGACGCCCAGTTCAACACACACGTCTCTTGGTACGAGCGATGGTATTCGATCGTGTCATCGGCTTTAGTATACCCGTCTTTATAGAACGTAACACTTGATCCATCATTATCGTCTGACATATTATAACCTAATGATTCAGCATACTGGTAAACCGCTTTGTTAATCGCGCTTTTAATTTCTTTCTTAGTCATAATTTTAATTATTTGGTTAACGTGAAGATATAAATGGGGCTCTGCCGAGCCCCGTTTTGATTAATTGTTGTTTGTATTAGCGGTAACTGTATCCACACATTTTTTTCTGAGTGAAATCACAGTTTGTCATACCACGACGACCAACTGAACAACTTGTAAGCGCTAATACTAATGCTACTGCTACTATAATAGCAACTAATACTGAATCTGAATTCTTTTTCATAACTTATTATTTTTTGGTTAATGTTAATTTACGAATCGAATTGTGCCTCGTCTCGTTTATCTGAGGTGTCTACCACACTTGGCTTTACCGTTTGCTGCCTGGAATGGGGTGATCCCTCTGGAGCAACTTGTTCCTACTAACGCTATTAATACTAAAGCAATAATTAATTTTTTCATTTTTATCATTTTTTGGTTAACATGAATATACATAACTAATTCTGACTAATAAATTTCATAATCATAGTTCTCATAAAACTGTAAATCACTAACTTTATACTTCTTAATATACTCTTCTTCACTTAAATCCGTATTACAATTATCATAATCAATTTGGTAGTGATGTTTAATAATTTCTAACTCACATTCTTCTTGTGTTTTACACTCAACAACATCAACATCTAATAATTTAAATGACGAACAATCATAATGATAAATCTTAACAATCATAGTTTTAATTTTTGGTTAACATGAATATACATAATTAACTGTGACTAACAAACATAAAAAGAGCCCCAATGTAGAAACATCAGGGCGTTCATTAACCATTAAAAATTAAAAGTATGACCTAGTTGAATTGTTATTGTGTTGATAAAATGAGCCTTTAGTACCGTAGCGCGATCCGAACTTAACGTCTAATGCCCATTGATTCTCATCTGGACGGTCCTCTGGATAAGTGGATCGGAAGGTGGGTTGTGGGATCATTTCACCTTGTGCTCGTTGTCCGAATAAAAATGTTAATAGAAAAATAATAATTTTGTTCATGGTAATAATTTTTGGTTAGTGGAAAGATAAAAAATGAACCCCGCCGGACAAAGCCTTATAAACGGGGTTCAGTGTCGCCTACGCGGCAACCGCTTCTTTCTTACCAGTACCCTTTGGACGACCAACTTTGATCTCAACCCCAGATGCCGCACGGGCAGCTTGAGCTGCTAGACGCGCTTGACGCTTACTGGTTGGGTTCGATGGACGTCCCCTCTCGATCGTCCCACCTGCTGCCACACGTGCTTCACGTGCTGCTAGCTTCGCTTGACGAGCTGAATTGTTAACTACTGGACGACCTCTCTTAGATGTTTCTGTTTTTGCTGTTTTACTCATAACCTTGATTTTATTTGTTTTAAATTAATAATTGTATAACGTAAATATAGTGAATGGGTTTTGCCCCAACCAAATCTATTTAATAAAAAACCATCCTGTTAGACCAATAAACACACTGGCTACAACCGTAACAAATATTCGATCGTTCCTCTGGTGCCGTGTAATAACACTAGTGAAGTGTTGTTTGTACGTAGTGCTGTCTGTCACGTGGGTTCTAACCACACGATACAAGTCATTTCGTTTCTGAAGGTAAGTGGTGTCTTGAGCTTTAGTGCTCACGGCGAACAAAATCATCACTATAAAAATTATTTTACCCATAATTAAACATTTAAACCAGAATAAATTCCAGCGTGAAACAAACTTAGTGCGTCCATATCATTATTAATGGTAACTTCCAGTATAGTGGTTTCATCACCTTCTCTAATAATTTTAACATTATCACCTAATTCTTTTATTAGGTATTTAACTCGATCGTGTGAAATTGGTAATAAAAAAATCATAACGTTTAATTTTTGGTTCATAATAAATGTACATAAAAAGCAGTGCCTAACACTGAATATAATCCCAAGCCTGTTCACCAATACCTTTTCCATCCTTAGTGATCTCGTAGTTCGGGTCACACCCAAAATTAATTACGTGATCGATCAACTCACCTATGGTGTGAAACTCTCTGTCGAAAAAAGAACAATCTAAACTGTACATAATTTTATTTTTGGTTAACGTGAATATACAAAACTAGTTGTGACAAACAACGTTTTATTTAACTATATTTCTGCATTACAACATCTGCCACTGCATAAAACTGATCAAAATCATCTTCACGCATCAACACTACTGCTGATTCCATTTCTGAAACAAATGCTTTACGTTTAGCACCTTTCAATTCTAAATCATCAGCTAAATTTCTAATTTCATTTTTCATACTTATCATTTTTTGGTTAACGTGAATATACACTGTTAACTGTGCCTAGCCGCGCTTCGGTCTACCTCGCTTACCACCTGATCTCTTCGCGCGTGCGGCAGCCTCACGGGCACGAGCCTCTACCGTTGCCTGGTCCAGTGGACGTCTACCACGCTTACCTCCTGTTGGTGTCTTCGGTGTCTTGGGTGTCGACACCGTACTCTTCGGACGCCCACGCTTACCGCCTGATTTCTCCGCTCGCGTCGCTTTATCCGCCTCACGTTGGGCTTTAACCGCCGGATCCATCGGGCGTCTACCACGCTTACCAGTACTTTCTGTTGCTGCGCGCGCGGCTTTGGTGTATTGGCGATCACGTTTAGCCTGTTCCTTCTCCGCCTTACGCATCATCTTATCGAGTGTTTTCTGGTGCTTGATCACTGCCGGGTGGACGATCACCTGATCCAGCTCAAAGTACCGTCTGCCACCGTCTTCCACCCACACCTCAAAACCACCATTTGGCATAAAACGGTATTCACCCGGCTCATGACGCTTCAACAGCTCACAGCGAGTACCTTTCTCATAAAAATAAGCGGCTGGTAAAACACGAGTGCCTGGTTCCATCGGCACCAATTCTGGTTCAACGTCGCTATAAAAAAGTTGGGTGCCAATTTTATGTCCACCCATTAACCAATCTCGTTCTTGTAGTTTCATACTAATATAATTTTTATACCGTAAATATATGAACACAACTGTGCCGGACAAAAGGAACGCTCCCATTCTGGTGATCTTCTGGGATCCCGTGGGATCACCTTCCCCTTCACTGGTCCTCATCTGATCCCCTCATCCAAAAAACAGTATTGGGGGCAAAATTATTCACGTATATTCATGTTGCAAGTTTGCGGGCGGGTACGAAACGGTACCTGGAGAGATCAGGGGTAGGTTACTTAAGATTTCTTATAACGCGCGCACAAAAAACGGGCGAGTCGGTGCGGAACACAACTTGTGCGCTCTAGCTTTGACTCATCCCGTTCATTAACCAAAAAACTATCTTTCTATAAATGTAAGTATCTGTAAACCAACACCATTGGTTTTTATCTTCACTTCATACTCTGGTTGAACCACAAGTGACTTAAACCTATCTTCTTCACTAACCAATCCTTTACCAACAACAAATGGTAAATTAGAATTTGGACTAAATCTATTATCCCAATCACTAAAATCAAACTGCTGTTTGAACAGATGTGGGTATGCCTGTTCGATTTGAGCAGCAAGCTCATTAGATACTACGCCATGGATGGCTAAAATGTCTTGTTCAGACATGACTGCAATTGCATTAAACATAACTTTTAATTTTTGGTTCGTGGTAAATATACACAAAAAACTGTGCCGAAAAAATCGTTTTATTCGTCACAACAATCGATTGGGTTTACTGGAATAAAATGGGACATGAATTTTTCCTTCCTGATCATCTTCGAATAACCCTTACCACTCACAGGGATTACTGAATAAAAATCCCTGTAGTCACATGACAGTGCGTAGCGTTGTACACGGCGAGCTCTAGCCCCACTCCCATCACTAAAACCTATATAACATTCGTACGTGATACCGTATTGTGCTTTAATAAAAAACTTTTTACTCATTTAATTATTTTTTGGTTAACATAAATCTAATAAAAAAGTTGTGCCTAAACTAATCTTTATTCCACCACTCCTTAACACCTTTCTTTATATGATCAGCAAGTAATGTTGCAAACAAAACAAACATAAAAATCTTAAACCATCTCCACAAAAAACCAAATGCGGTATTACGCAACAAAAAACTCACTACAATAAACACACCCATAAAAATAATCTGATTATGTTCGTGTGGTGACATTGTACTCCAACTATCGTGTGGATAAGGATTTGGTTTGTCGTGTTCTATCCAGTCGCTCATAACATTTAATTTTATACCGTAAATATAACACAAAAACTTTGCCAAACAAATTAGTGTTGTGTATAAAAAAACGTATATACTTTGTTGTAGAAAAAAGAGATGTGGTTGGGCACAATGAAAGTGGATTGAACACAATACCACATACCCCATACTCTACCCTCGTTCCACATACACTACACGTTACATCCCGACCCATTTAATAAAAAAAGAACTACTAATACACATTCATTTTATTTGTCACACACTACATTAAATGTATTGTACAAAAACATACGTTAAAAAGCGCATATAAGCGCGTTACTTCGCATTACTCTTCCATCGCAATCAACACTACGCTTGTAGAAAACGCCAAATAAACCGATGCTTTCATCCACCACTCAGCATTCGCTACACACAAACCCCAATATATTATCCCCCATACACCCGTCGTTGCTATTAATTTTAGCCATTTCTTTTTATTCATATCTATTACGTTTGTTATTCATTACCTACATTACCTTGGTCCATCGTACGTCCTCATACTATCGACCGCTTCATTATTTATTCGCTCGCTGGATATATTATTTATCTCCTCCGTTATCATCTTCATCTTCCCATCCATATTACTTATCTTCTCTATTATTCTATCTTGCATCGCGATTATTCTATCCAGCGTTGCTATTATTTCATCATATTCGTTATTGTTCATATTATTACAGTTTTTTACTTGTTTCTTTAACTAATTGTTTAACAACATCATCTGTCACTACCTTGTTATATTCCGCATGAATTAACATATCATAATCAATACCCATCTCCATATGGAACTCCTTAAATTTAGTCCATTTACCATATCCCTCAATATCCATACCTCGATATGTGATGTTAGTTATATCCGTGAATTCCGTTTCGAATTGTACCTCTTCATCACTATCATCTTTCCATACTACTAGTGACATATCTAATGTCGCTTTAATGTCACCTACTGTTACATCGAATTGATACGTTGAATATAAACGTTGATACTTTAATTGCATATTTTATTATTTTTTGGTTAACGTGAATATACGCTTATTACTCTGCCCCTTCCAAATACTCTACTAATTCATCATAATATACCTCTATCAACCTCATTGCATCATCATTAAACACACCACTTCTCATCACGTCATATTTCAAGCAATCTTTAATATAACCTAATGCGTTTATGTTTTGTTCTTCAAATGTCTCACCGTTGAATGTTGCTTCGAATTGTTCTGCTACTGCCCAACCGTGTTCGCCATTGATGATTGCTTTGATAATTGTTTCTAATGAACTCATAACTCTATTATTTTTGGTTAATGTGAATTTAATACTCTTACTTTGCCAACTCACATTTCCACGAATACTTCTACATTAAATGATTCTAAATCAATCTTAATACCTACTGGTTTGTGTCCTGCCTCGATTAATTTGTTGATGAGTGTTTTAAGTTCGCTTCTAATATAGAAACCGCCTTGTGCATCATAATCACCATCTTTCCAAAATGTTAATTCGTTTTCGTTCATACTATTACGTTTGTGTTTTGTTTGAAATGAATTTACGACTATTGCTTTGCCCTAACCGCTTTTAGTATTTGGCTATATGTTAGTCCTCTTGTATGGACGCCTAATTGGTGAGCCATTTTAATTAATTCCTTATATAATATCATAACGATTATTTAGTATATACGTATAGTTGTATAGTGTTTGAGTACAATGGCTATTTTGCTTTTCTACTATAAGTTTCTAACGCTTCATATATCTCATTTTTCGCCTGTTCTGTTATTGATTTACTCATTCCACCTATATGAAACTCGATTATCTCGTGTTCGTGTAGTATTTTATATTCTTTCCAGCTATATACAGTAAATACATCACCATTACTTGTTTCCATTTCCCACTCATAATTAACCTTATCCATACCTGTATTGTCTACGTATGTTGGTTCTCCTAATAGCTTATTTAATGTGTGGATTGTAGTGCCTACTACTGTGTCGTGGAATGATGTACCTCCTGTTGATTTATTCGTTTTACGCATTGTTAATTTTTTGGTTAACGTGAATATACAACTATTACTGTGCCTCTTCTATTTCATATTGTGTTTCGTCGTAGTCATACTCATCCACGATTGATTCTGTTGCTTCTACTTTACCCATTGCTACCATCTCTTCCGCTTCTTCTTCATTAGCGGCTTCTACTTCATATGTCCATATATGAACACATGGTACTGTTTCTGTTACGAAAAATTTAGGCATATTTTATTGTTTTTGGTTAATGTGAATATACGAACACTACTGTGCCTCCCTATCTTCTTCACTGAATCCTGCTCCGTCTACTTTCGGCCCATTATCAATTGCTAATATTAATCTAATTTCACCATCGATTAAGCGGCTAATAGTAAATGTTTCTATACTATCTTGTTCCCTTAAGTTCGCTAATAATGTAACGAAATCTTCTTCACTCTCTAATGAACCACATTCATACCCAATTGAATCGTATTGTCTGATTTGGTAAGCGCCATATGGATTCTTTAATTCCTTCGTCTCCATTATCAGGTTCTCAAATGTGTAGTTTTCTGTTCCGTCCTTAGTAACATACTCACCTTCATCATTCGTTTTGTATGTGGCTGAGTAATGATATCCACAATTTTGACAGTTAACATATTCTTCACCTGTCTTGTAATAAAAGTCGCTGTATGCTTCTTGTCCGCAATGTGGACATTCGATGTAGTCAATAACTGATCCCATGTTTATTAATTTTTGGTTAACGTAAATTTATGAATTAAATTGTGCCTATCAAACTTCATCTTTACCAATGTCATATAAAGCAACTAATATCAAACTAACATATGCTAAAGATAGATAAAGTATTCCCATCCAATTATCAACTATTCCGTACATATATCCATTAATCAATATCAATATTGTTGCTATTATGAATATTATTAGTTTTGGTTTATTTATCATCATAACCTATCATTTACTATAATTTACAATTCTGATTTTGCCTTCAAAACCATATCATCAAAGTTTACCCATTTATTGTCTTTATATACCCAAACAGTATCATTATTTTCTTCCTTACCAATCATATGAAAACCAAACCCTTCACATATGTAAGCTACTGTGTACCCAGGTTTTAATTTAGACCATTCTTCATATACATCAAAGTCACCATCAAATCCCATATCTGTTGTTTCGCAATATTGTTTGCTGAAGTCTGCCATATTATTGTTTTTAAAATTTAGGTTCTATTCTATCATTCATAGATAATTCTACTGTATCACCTATATGAACATTAATACTTGAATATCTAAACCAAGACCGTAACCCTTCAGGTCTGATATTTGCTTTAGTTTTACCATACCTAACATCTCTAACCACAGCACAGAATCTATTACTACGATGTTTTGTGACTGAGCAGGATGATAGTATTACTGCTACTAATATTAAGTATTTCATATTAGTCGTTTGATTTGTTATTGTCAATATACGTTTCAATAGCATCTCTAACTGCAGCTTTAATTTTACCTTCATTTAAATTAATACTGTCTAATTCTACTTCTCTGTAGTTCATACTTAATTCATAATCATCTACTATATCCGTTCCTTCATTTTCTAATGCTTCTGCTATATCACTACTTAATGTACTAACCATTTCATCTGATATCTCAAATGAACCTGATTCTTCAATGTCATTTATCATTTTAATAACTTGTTCTACTGAATAAAATCCAGGTAATTGTTTTCCTAATAATTCAATTGTTTCTTGCTTTGTCATGATTTTTTATTTTTGGTTTAATTGTATAACGTGAATGTACGAATATTACTTTGCCGTCAACATCTCTCTTACCTTAGAGAAGTAATCTTCTATTTCCTTAACGAATTTAAGTGCACGGGATTTAGTTTTTGCATATGCGAAGAACTGACAATATTCGCTATCGAAATCTATTCCTTTACAATTGATTTTTGCTTGAATGAATTCTTCTACTTCATATGCACCATCAAATTCCTTCATTGTTTCTGATTTGAATAACTTACCTGTAATGGTATAGTTCTTATCCCAATCGTATTTCTCCACTGTTAATCCAAGTGGGGATTTGTAAATATTTTTCATAACCTTTATTTTATAACGTGAATATACAACTATTACTGTGCCGTCCACTCACCATCTTCATCCATCCACTCAGACCAATCATTGAGAATGGCTTCATCTGTTATACCATCATAATCTTCAAATGAACTATAAGCTAATATACAGTCAATATAATTGTCAATGTAACCAATTGGTATATCACCTTCTGCTGTTAATAGATCTCTAATACGTTGTTCTATTTGTTCTTGTGTCATAATTATTTATTCAAATGTACTATTACTTTAAATATTAATCCTATTATACCTAATACTATTATACTACCACTGAATAATAACGTCAGGAAATAGAATATGTCTTCGATTTTATTTTTCATAACTGTTTATTTATAACGTGAATGTAAGAAAGAAACAGTGCCTATTCAGCATCTGTTTCTTCTGTAATTACACCATATGATATATCGCCATTACCTAATTGATATCCGAATTTCATACCTACATTACCATTTCTATTCTTACTAAACGTGATATAAGTACCACCACCATCTCTCTCAGATTCACGTCTCATTTCACCCATAGCATCAAACAAGTGTTTTAGTTTGTTACTACCTACGAATTCGCCTTGTTTAGTTACTTGCTGAATAGCTAGAAACGATGTATATTTACCTTCTTTATTCTCGCCTTTGTTTTGCTTAATGCATACATCAACGAACCATGCCTCTGCTGTTTTTCTATCCCAATTATTATCATCTCTAACACCATCTATTACTTCAGCAGCACTATCAATTAGAACTAAATCATATCCTTGATCTAATACTTGTTCAATAACGTCTTTAGTGTTATATTCTAAGTAATCAGCCATGAATAGTGTTTTAATCCATCCGAACTGCGGGAAACGTTCTGTATATTTGAACATTTGTTTACGTCCCATCTCACCACTGATAAACAAACACTTACGTTTTTTATTTTGGTTTTGAACAGCGGCTACTACATCTAGCAATATTGTAGTTTTACCTACACCAGGATCTCCAATCATCATATAATTTGATGCACACGGAATACCTCCTTCCTCACTAAATAACTGATCAATTGCTAAACCACTCTCCATTGACTCTAACATCTTTGGATTAATGTTTAATAAATTTAACTGTGTAATCTGTGAGAAATCGATTAACGATGGAACGTGAGTGACATTTTTTGCTGGTCTACCTCTTTTTTTCATAACTTATTTCTTTTTGGTTAACGTGAATCTACGAAGCGAATTGTGCCTTACAACCCTAATTCTTCCTTCTTTACTTTGTCTATGTGTTTACATCCACTACCTCTTGACCATCCAAATGCAGGACATGAACATGACCATCTATCATCATCCACTTTAACTTTATATTTTTTACCTTTAGATCCGTCCACTTCCCAATCTAATCTAATTTTAAACATTTCGTTTTTCTGACCAGGCATTGGTCTTTTTACCCACATTATATCTTTCCAAGTAGTACCTGTAGGTACTTCTATATATCTACCATCACATATCATGTATGTTTTTCCATCAGTATGTGATTCGTAAATTGCAGGTCCACGCCAACTATGTGCTATAATCATCTTAATTGTTTTTGGTTAACATAAAGATAGGTAGGCAATTTTGCCTACCCACTCTATAACCAAAAATCAAAATCGTTATTTAACCCATTCATCCATAGCCACTTGCATTGCTTGTGATGGAGTAATGGCATCATCTTCTCTCATTGTTTTAAGAGCTGAATAAATGACTTCTACTTCTAAACCATGTTCCATTGCTTCGTCTAATAGAACACTAATTACTTTCATATCTGTTTGTGCACTCATTTTATTTAATTTTTACTCATAAATATTATGCTTCTCCAATAGGCCCAGTAAAATACATTTTACCTGAACTTAATTTAGGATCTTGCTCAACAAGATATTTTAATATTTCTATATGTTGTAATAACATTTCATCATGCTGTAATTTATATCTCATTAAATCCATTATTTCTTTATTTTGTTGATGTTGTTCTTTATCTATTTCAATTAATTCCTTTTGAATTTTTTGAATATGAAGAATAGCTGATAGGAAAAAAAGACTTACTATCCCCAATGCTAAAAATAATGCTAATGTTGTTGTTGTCATATCTCTTTATCTTTTTGTTTTTTCTTTATTTCAAGCCACTTTAATTGATCTGCTAACGAAACAAGTTCATTAAATTGTCTTTCCATTAGTGGTTTTTCTTTTTGTTTTTTAAAGAAATTCCTGTCTACTCGTTTGTCTGCTTTTGACTGTGCATCATCCTTGGTTTGGATTGCCATATGTTATTTGGTTTAGTTTAAATATAAACGATTGTGATTGTATTCTGCTACAGCATTACCTTCAGCCAATATACCATAAGTATATTTTATGTGTTGATATATTTCATCTAATGATTTCTCAGATACACTACCTAGTTCCTTAGCGAAATAATCATTTGATTCTGTTACTATATCTTGTAGTGTACCTGGTAATCCACAATAATTCGCTTCACTTACCTCTGATATAAACATTCCACTGTATAGTCCTTTTAGATTATTTGCTTCAACAAATCGATCTGCATTACACCAAATGAATATACATTCTTTATTTTCTAATAATGGAACTGTAGTGTGGTTAATTATAAATCCTTGTGATTCGAATTGACCTACTGAGAATAAACCACCAGGTGATCCATGTCCCATCATCATAATACGATCATGTTCTGTAATTAATTTATCTACTTCAGATTTACTCATTCCACCTCTAACGATTGTTACATCATCAAAATCAGGAAACGATTTTAAATTCATATAAATCGGGATTAGAAAATCCGTTGATTTATCTTGTGGATGTATTACTAATATTTTCATAACCTTTTTATTTATACAATCAATTTACGACTGTTGTTCTGCCAACTTATCTAATTCCTCTTTTAATCGTTTATGAAATGATTCTTCTCCATCATCCCCACTTATTAACCAATCGATTCGTTGAGCGTAGATTTGAGCTTTTCTAAGTATATCAACTCCCTTCTTAAATTCCTCAATAACACCATCTGGGTATTTGTAGTGGTTTAGATCTTCAGGGTACTTCTTATACCATTCAGGATCTCTCCAACTTTCATCCCTTAGTTCTTCTTTTGTTTTAGGACGACCGCTACGTTCTACTAATTGCTCAACTTCATCAGCAATCATTCCAATGTTGTATTGTTTGTAATCAAAAGCTCCTCCACTCATATTATTTATCGTTTTTGGTTTCTAATTTATCTAATTCATTTTTTAATGAATCAATAGTATATCCTTTATCGTATTTAGTGTTTGGGTCTAATTCTTTAATTTGATCAGCTAAATCTTCTCTAAGACCATCATTATAAAATTTATGTTCAATAGCATCAGATAGATCATACATCTGGTCAGTTCCACATATTGATATTCTCAAATCGTACCACTCCCATTTAGTCTTATAATCAGTAAGCTGAATACCTTTAGTTAGTCTACATTTTAGATTACTCAATGTTCTATTTCTTACTCTTACAATTGAGTTATCATTGCCAAACAAATGTAAAAATCTAAGAAACCATCTAGGACACCATTTAGGTTTAGCTTTATAATCCATAAAGATTACTAGCGGTTCCATTGCTTTAAATATAGCTCCATCTTCATTCCAAGGTACTGAACCTAAATAACCATATTTTTCATTAAATGTTCTAGGAAAGAATACAACACGTATATCATCTAATGTGATATCTCTAGTGTGTATTATTCCTTTCTTTTTACCTTTAAATATTACCATTGTTTATTTTTAATCCGTAATTTAAGTCAAACATAGCCATTTGCCTTTCAGCATAGTATTTAACTAAGTGTTTTTGTTTTTTAAGGTATTTAGTACCCCATTCTCTCCATTCCTTATTTTGTTCCTCAGTCATAGTCCATTGCTGATACCAATTATCAGTTCTACCTTTAATGTCTTCAAATGTAACAGTATGACCTGCTATTTCAAACATTTTATTAATCATCGTTTCAACAATGATATCATCCTTACTCTTTTTTGGTACAGCTTCATTTAATTTTCTCCATTCTTCTTCTGTGTATTTACCCATAGTTATATTCTTTCTGGTGCTATATAATATTGTTTTAACCAATCAATAAATGACAATGCGTCTGTAAATGGGCCTCCAAATGGTGGATATTGTTCTGTTGAATATTCGGAGTATATTTCATCCCATAACTTATCATTATTAAGTTTACCAAGCGCCATTCTGCGTTCTACAAAACCGGGTTTGGTTGGAAAATCTACATCAGGAACTTGGTTGATTAGTTTGGCATACTTCTGCACTTGATTAGTATAGTTATCTATATATTCTTTTACTATTTCAAATTCTACTTCTTTACCATGCATAATATGTTGGTCATTAGGAAGTTGTCCTCTAAATACCATTAAATTAACATCGTTGGGATGTAAGGGTAAACTATCCACAAACGACATATTTCCGCCTATTGGGGTATCGTTATACCAAACTACCCAAGACTTAACCAGTGTTTTATCTTTCGATATGTACTGTAATTTTCCTTTCATAAAGTAAATATAAGAAGGGGGTTTTGACACCCCCAATTTACTATCCTAAATATGAACCTGCTAACTCAAACAGTTGTTCATTTATTTCAATATCCTTTTGGAATGATGTTACTGAACGTGATTTACGTTTACCACTTCTAAATGAACCACCAATTATTTTCTCCTGTACTCTATTAAATACAGCCCATAAATCATTACCTTGATCTTCATTACGAGTTACTTCAAGTAATTCCATTACATTCACTCTCGCTTTAGTTCTGAGTGTAGCTGCCTTATAAGCAAACTCATTTATTTGATCTTCAGTTAATTTAGTTGATTTAAACAGATTAATTTTCTGTACTAGACCTGGTAACTTCTCAATTACTTCATTTACTTTCGCTTGTAATGATTCAAATGTATAATTCATATGGCGGATGCTCACATTATTAAAATCAGCATCACTAACAACCAATCCATTACTACAAACAAGACGGAATATACCTACTCTAAAGTTGAATGCCGCTTTACCATCATGTGAATTGGTAAGTAATATTTGCGGAAACGCATCATCACCATTTTTACCCTTGATTTGGATGTCTGGATGTCTAAACACAACAATATGTTTTTGGAATCCCTTATATTTACGAGATTTTACTTCTTGGGCTTTAGTTACCTGCCATCCTAATCTCATTAAATCCTCTACTACACGGGATGTAGGTGTTTGGATATATTTGTCTGTTAAGTGAGCTGCTTTTTCAGTTGTAAATACTGAAGGTGCTACTTGTTTAATTTCTTCCAGCGTGAATGTTTTGCTGGTAATCATACTGTTTGTGTTTAATTCTGACATAACTTATTTATTTTTGATTTTTAATTATTTAACGATGTGAATATACGAAGTTAGCTTTGCCATCCAAGTTAGTTTAACACACTATACTTTGCATATATAATTGCTTCACTATATTTTTCCATTTCATCCTTTGTTTCAGGTTGATATAGTTCATCAACTGCCGCTACTAATTTCTCATTATTTGTAATACCTTTTATTACCATTGTTTTAACCATTGCTTCAATAGTTAAACATCTAACGTACATTTGTTCTTCTGTTATCATGATTTTTTGGTTTACAATAAATATAAGTTAGTAACTGTGCCTATTCAAAGTCCCTAATTGCAATCACCTTAGGGAAACGTGGTATTCCATCTTCAGTTAATTCAAAATACTTTACTGTTGCTGTTTTACCTATTAATCCCTCTCTACTCTTCCATAAGTGTTCAATATATTCCCAATCACCATTCACTGCTGATTCAAACGGCTTACCATTTATTTCGAATTGTAATTTACCTACTTTACCTGTTAAATTACCATTTCCTTCAATTACACCTAATATAGTAAACTCAGCATCAACGAAATCTTTACGTTTCAATAATGATTTAGAACGTTTATTTTCGTATGGAGTATCTAACCTGATCATTTGCCCTTCATAACCCTGTTCTGTAACAAACAAATCATATAAATAATCAAGACGTTCTTGATCTTGTACCCAATATGTATGTACTATTTTACAATATTCAGGTAACTTTAAATCACTGAGATGTACCATTCTTTCCATAAAATTACTATCGAAACTAGGTAGATCATAAATGTGATATTCAATAAATTGCTCACTTAATGATAGATCGGCTTTAGTTGGTTTCGTTTTACGAACGCAAGATATAATTGTATTGAACCCAGCAGATGACTTATCACAATACAATTCACCATCAAATATTAAGTCATTATCTGCTTCAAATAATGGTTTAAGTGCTTCAAATATATGTGGTGCTGAGATAATTGGTTTACCATTACGTGACCACATTCCATCTGCTCTAACTATACACCTAACACCATCTAATTTGGGTTGTACAGCGATTGGAAATTTAAGTTTATCTTTGTAATCGTTGTAATCGTGAGCGAGCATTGGTTTGAAATAAACTGGGGTGTCTATTTTAGTTATATCTTCCCAATAACCTGTTTCAGTACGTTTACGATGCATCGCTTCTGCTTCTTTAGTTGCTTGTTCAGTACTGGTGTTATATGATTTGCCTTTACAACATGTCCATTCAGATGTTACTTTCTGTCCATCTTCAAATCCACTTACTGTTCTAAAACATTCATTATTCGTTTCAACATACCATGTTGATACTTTTCCTGTTACGGAGCGTTTGTATAACGTTTTGTATATCATAACGTGAAGATAATATTGTTATTTTGCCTAATAAAAAAAGCCACCAATTAAGGTGGCTTTAGTCATAAAAAGAGGTAAATAAATTACGCTTTGTTCTTAATAACTGACCAAACAGCACCTACAGCTGTCATTACGGCGCCAATTACTTCGTTAGATATAGCTTCTGTAGTTATACCTTTGATTACTAGGATACCACCAACGAATGTTAATGTGTGGCGGATAATACCCATGATTTGTTCTTTGTTCATAGTTTAATATGTTTTTAGTACGTCAATACATATTGAAAAGATATAGAAAACGTATATACTAATTAATATCTTCTTGGATATACATTTTCTTTATAGTATTGTAATAATCTTCTCTCAGGCGTCTAACGGCTGCTTCACTACTAGCCACACCGGCTTTGAACATAGGATCATCACTAGTCCCAGCTCGCTCATTAATTACTTTAAATATATCTTCAAATATTTCAAAATCGAAGTATTTATCACTTAGTACTTTGTATTTGTTTACTGTTTCTTCAGGAAATAAACTTAATTGTATTGCCATATATTTTATTTTATTAATTAATCAAACCAATTATATTTCTCACCTTGTCTAGGTTTTGCTGGGATGCGTGCTATTACTTTTGCTTTACGTCCACGTGGTTTACCTTGATATTCACCACACGTATCATTCCAATTAGTATCTTTTACTAATTTATAAAAACGTTCCATTACAACTTTTCTGTATTCGGGATCTTGTTTTGGATAAACCGGTTCTTTATTCATATTAAATATAATCTAAGATTATTTCCTTGCCATAGCTAAGAGATTTGATTGTTTTAAATTTAGCTTCATCATCTAGTGGTTTAGCTTCTCTATAATCACTACTCCATACCAATTGACCACCATACATCATTCCACAATAATATTCTAAATCAGAATTCATAACAATAAACCATTCACGTTTATCGTCTTTTTGTTTTACGCGTTTTGATTTTTCCATGTATTTGTACTTAGTTTACCATCTTCAATAATAAGGTATTGTCCACTAGTATCTAATGTATCAATAAAATAATATCTACCTCCTGTGAATTTATCTGATCCTATTAGATCTAATTCTTTCATCTGTGTATGTCCTACTATTTGAATAAAGTCTTTTTTCAATCCTTTCTCATGTTTCTTATTAGCAGACATCAAACTTCTAGGTCTAATCCAAATTGGAGTTTGGGTTTGATTATCACCTGATGATTCCATTCCATTAAACTCAAAGGTTTTAGGTTGATATTTCATCTTATCGTTTAGTAACTCGACTATATTATCTTTCTCCCATCCGTCTTCGCCAAAGACTTGATCCATGAAGACTGGACTTACTCCTGCGTGTGTGAATAGAAAGTTATCAAAGCTATAAGCCATTTGTAGATGCTGTCTATTCTCATCTATCATTCTACTAATAGCTGCTGCAGTACCATATTGATAACCTGATGTTCCTGTATTACCTATTTCAGGGAAATAATGATGATCGTGATTACCGATTAATAATATAACTTCCGTCTTATGTTCTTCTAATGTCCCTTCTCTTGAGAATGATGTTTCCTTATACTCAACTATCTCATTGAAGTTGTGCATTTGCTCTACAGCTGATAAGTCATAACTGTCAAAGTAATCCCCGATAAAGATAACTCTATCAGGTTTCTCTATATTAACAATCAATTTCCACACTGAGCGACCGTGTGTATCACCTAATACTATTGTTTTCATAACGTGAATATACTAATATTATCTTGCCTATCTAATAATATAGCAGTTCTATTTTCTACCCAGTCTCCTGAATTTAGATAATGATTATTGTTTATAATTAAATCTGCTGGTTGATGTATATGTCCACATATTACTCCATCACAGTTATGCTTGTTAGCCATTTTAATAGCTGTATTCTCAAAGTCATTAATATAACTAACTGCTGATTTAACTTTAGCTTTAATTTGCTGAGATATAGATTGGTAAGGTAATTTTCTCCATGCTCTATATTTGTTATACCATCTATTAAGCCATAGAGCTAAATCATATCCAACCGATCCTATCTTAGCTAACCACTTATATTTTGTAATGAATACATCTATTACATCTCCATGAAATACAAAATACTTTTTATCTCCTACATCTAATACATAATCCTCTACTATTGCTATGTTACCAAAGTGAGTACCAATAAACTCAGTTATAAATTCATCATGATTACCTCTAACCCAAATTACTTTAGTTTTATTTGATACTTTTAGTATTTTGGATATAGCATTAGTATGTTTCTTCTTCCACTTTGCTCCTCTGTTTAAAGCCCATCCATCGATAATATCTCCATTTAGGATTAATAGATCAGTTGGATGTGAATCAAGAAACTCTATAAACTCCTTAGCTTTACTATCCTTAGTTCCTAAGTGTAAGTCTGAAACTATGATTGCTTTATATTTCATATATGAATTACTATTTCAGTTA
>Ga0214921_10004724_pt1 | contig 19818 bp, 15 predicted proteins | sample LL1505_MetaG_FD_177992 | JGI IMG/M metagenome (GOLD analysis project Ga0214921, IMG submission 177992) | Freshwater microbial communities from Lake Lanier, Atlanta, Georgia, United States - LL-1505 | ecosystem: Environmental > Aquatic > Freshwater > Lake | place: USA: Georgia | collected...
GAGCTGCTCGATCTTCGGGCCGCGGATCTCGCCACCGTTGCGGCCGCTGCGGACGCGGATGAAGGCGCCATCCTCCGGAAACTTGCCGTCGTGGCTGCTCTCGAAGCAGACGAACATGCCCGGCCAGTACTCCTGCAGGCCGTACAGGCCCCGGTCGGGGTGGTCGTCGCCGGTGATGATCGCGTGCGTGAAGCAGCCGGCGCGGAAGCCGAAGCTCGGGCCGCTGCGATTCTCCCACTGCTCGAACGGCGGCACGTAGACGCGGACCACGATGCTCGGGCTGTCGCCCACCGACATCCCGCGGCCGGTCACCTTGCCGAGGTTGTAGATCAGGTCGTCCTGTTGCATCTCGTAGGTCACGCGGCCCGGGATGCCGGCGTTGAGCGTGGCGAACAGAAGCCCGTGCTTGCTGCCCTCGAGGCCCGGCGCGGGCAGCTCGACCCGCTTGACCACGTCGGGGGTGCCCCGCTTGGGACCCTCGAACCAGCGGCCGTTGGCGCTCTTGGCGAGCGGGCCGCGAACCCGCTTGTCCTGCTCCTCGGAACTCTTGGGGTGGTTGTAGGACCACTTCCACTTCTCGTCCTCGAAGTCGTCGACCACGTTTTTGACGAGCGTGCCGGTGCCGGGCACGACCGGAGGACGGTCGGGCACGGGGCCGCTGACCTTGCCCGACGGTTGTGGACCGCGGAGCATCCGGCCGAGCTTCCAGGGAGGGGCGGCGACCGCCTGACCAACCACCGCCGCGGCGAGGATGGCCAGCGCCAGGCCCGTTCCGATCCGATGTCGAGTCGTCATCGCCATGCCCCCCGGTGGTCCAGCGTGCCGCGGCCCCATGCCCCCGCACGCGGCACCTGTCGAGGTATCGGCCGACCGGCCGGCCCGCGGAGAACGCGGCGGCGGTGACGAGCAGGCTTTGCGTGGGCTTGCCCATCCCCGCCCGACCCGTGATCGACGGCGGCTGCCGCAACCGCCCGGCTTCCCCAGCTTTCGGCCCGGCGCGGCGGTGGTGAAAATTTCGGTGCGAGTCATCTGGCGGGCCGGCGGGAAAAACGTCACATACCCGCCACGATTCGGGTCTCCTTGTCACCGCCTCGCTGTCGCCGCCATGCCCAACTCGCTTCCGGCCCCAGGCCAGCCCGTGAATCAGACCGTCCGTCGGCTCCTGCTGTCCGTCGCCCTCGGCCTCGTCGCGGCCCCGGTCGCCCGGGCCGACGAGCCGCCGCCGGCCCGTTCGCATCTCCTGCCGGTGTCGCAAATCGCCCGCCCCCCTGCCAGCAGCGCCGGACTGGGGATCAACCTGTCCCGTGCCACCGTCGTGCTCCGGCAGCAGTTGTCGCTCAAGCGCGGGGCCGGGCTCGTCGTCGACCAGGTGGTGAGCGGCTCGCCGGCCGAGGCGGCGGGCTTCCTGCAGCACGACGTCCTGGTGCGGCTCGACGACCAGTTGCTCGTCCTGCCGCCGCAGTTCGACGCCCTGCTCGAAGCGGCCGAGCCCGACGATCTGCTCGAGTGCACCGTCCTGCGGGGCGGCCGCGAGGTGGCCATTCCGCTGGGCCGCAAGCCCGATCCCCCGGTGCAGCCCTTCACCCGCCAGTCACGGCGGCAGTTGCGGGCGACGGACTCGGCGCTGGCGATGGTGCGGCCCGCCGGAACCACCCCGGCTCCTTCGGCCGCCGCGGCCGAAGGCCGCCTGCGGCGACTCGCCGACGAGACGCTGGTGCGGCAGGACGTGGACTACGAGATCCGGCTCAGCCGGGGCGACAAGACGCGGCTGGTCGTGAGCAGCGCGGCCGGCGGGGTCGTGTTCGACGGGCCGATCGACGACCCGGAGATCCGCAGCCGGGTGCCGGAGGCGGTCCGCGGCCGCGTCGCCGAGATGGAACGCCTGTTCGAGCCGAGGGCGCCGGCGGCCGGCGGGCCCACCGACCGGCCGGTCGCCGAGATCGGGCGGCTCGACATCCCGCCGATCGAACTGCGCTGAGCCGGGCGACGCTACCAACGCACCTCGGCGACGTCTCGTGACCAACGGCTCCCCACAGAGCGGCCGCCCCCACCCGAGGCCGAGCCGCTCGACCGCCAGGGATCGGGGCCAGTGAAGCCGCCACTGGGCAAGCTGATCACCCATGGCCCCGCCCCGCGGCTCATGCGGGCGAACGACTCCTCGAGCTGCCGCCGCTGCTGTTCGGCCAGCCGCCGGGCCCGCCGTCGCTCGGCCTCGGCCGTGGCTTCGGCATAGGCGAGTCGGGCCCGCTCGGCCGCTTCGCCGGAGAGCCGGATCGACTCCTCGTATCGCTGCTGGGCGATCAGGCTGCGGGCGTCTTGGAGCGACTGCTCGACTCCTTGCACGTCGACCTTGATCCCCTCGGCGTACCACGCCGCCGCCCGCCGGACGAGCCCCTCGGCCTCGGTGAGATCGGACGCCGCCTGCCGCGCCAACCGATCATCGTCGGCGGCGAACTCCTCGCCACGGGCGGCGGCGGAATCGGCCGCCCGGATCGCCTGCTCCATCTGCCGCGGATCGGGTCGGCGGGCGGCGGCCAGCCGGTCGCCCGTCTCCAGCAGCCGCTGGGCCTCGCGGCACCGCTCGTTGGCGCGGGCCCGGTCGGTGCGGCGCGAGGCGAGGAGCGTCGCCAGGGTGTCGATGCGGCCGGCCACCTGCCGCCGCAAGCCGGGGGCGTCGGTCACGAGCTGGTCGAGCTCGCGGCGCCGGGCCGCGACGGCCCCCAGGCAGTCGGCAGCCCAGTCGGCCTGCCGCTGGGCCTCCTCGAGGGCGGCGACGGCGCGGAAGGAGAACTGCCGCGTCCGATCCGCATCGGCCCGCCCCTCGTCGAGCAGCACCCCCGCCCGCTTGGCCGCCTCGGCCGCAGCGGTCGGATGGTCGGACAGGTCACTCCAGGCGGTCTCGGCATAGCGTTCGCCGAGGACGGCGAGATCGGCCACCGCCGCCTGGCCGGCGGCGGCCAGCGACTCGAGCCTGGCCGCCAAGGTCGCGATCAATTCCTCGGCCCGCGCCCGCGCCGCGACCACGCTCTCGAGCAGCTTGGCGGCCTCCGCGGCCGTCTCTTCGCTGCGGCGAAGGTGGGCGGCCGCGGTGTCGACGTCGGCCGAGTCGAGCAGGTCGGCGGCCATCTGCGCCTGCTTCTCGGCGGCGTCCAGGAGTTCCTCGGGATCGGCGCCCGGTTCAGACAGCAGCCAGCCCTCGCTGCGGCGGACAGCCACCTGCCGCCGAATTTCGGCCACCCGCTCGACCGCCTGGCGGCGGCGATCGTCGGCCGCTTCGACGGCCTCGACACGGGCGCGGAGATCGGCCAGCGCGTGGCGGGCATCCTCGAAGCGGCCCCGGGCGGCGATCGGATCGGGCTCCACATCGGCGCCGCCGAGCTCGCGGCCGTGCGCGGCCCCGGCGAGCAAGGGCTCGAAGGCCGCCGCCGACCGGCCCCGGCCGGCGAGCGCGTCGAGCGTGGCGCGGGCGGCCGACAGTTCGGCGTCGAGCGAACCGGCCAGTTCCCGGGCCCGCTCGTGGGCCTGCTCGAGCGCGTCGAGCGGTCCGCGGCAGGCGGAGGCCACCTCCGCGAGCGGCGGACGGGCCTCGGCCGAGTCGAGCATCGCGATCACGTCGTCGCTCGCGGCGGTGCCCAGGAACCACTCCTCGCCCAGCCGGGCATCGGCCTTCTCCCACACGTCCATCAGTCCCAGCCACCGCTCCCGGTAGCGGCCGATCGCCTCCTGCACCGCGTCGTAGGCGTTGCGCGTCATCCCGACCATCGGCGTCTGGAAGTCGGGATCGGCGTGGGGCAGCATCCGATGTCGCTCCCGCTCGGCGTCGAGCAGGTCGGAGAGTTCGACGACCTCCTGCTTGAAGGCTGCGAGCCGCTCGCGGGCGGCCGCCTTGCGGCCGGCGTGCCGGGCCCGCTTGGTCCCCAGCCAGACCGCGGCTCCCACACCGGCAAACGACACCGTCAGGAGCGGCAGCGTCGTGGTCCAAAACACCTTCTGCTGCTCGACCCGCCGCGCCTGGGCTGCGATTCCGCCGGTGATCGCCTGCTCGGTGGCGGTGACGAGTTCGGCGAGGCCCGCGGCGTATTTCTTGTCCTGGGCGCGCGGCACGAACGCCTTGCGGATCACCCGTTGCTCGAGCCGGTCGAGGTCGAGCCCGGCCGAGGCGAGGAGCGACGGAGGCGCATCCATGGCGATCGAGCGGTCGCCGACGTCGAGCAGGATCGTGACGTCGGTGGACGGGTCGTAGCCGCCGCCCTGCCCGCGGGCCTCCCACCAACGGTCGACCAGCCGCGGCAGGAGCATGGCCGCGCCGCCGTCGTCATCCTTGGAATCGACGACGACGACGCGGTAGCGGCGGCCACCGTCACGATTCGCCGTTGCGATCGCCTCGCGAACCGGCGCGAAGTCGTCGGGGATGCCGGGCGCGACGATCACGCCCCCGGTCGCGTCGCCGACGGGCGGCGGCAGATCGACGGTGTCGGCCCGGGAGGCGCCGCTGCCGAGGCAGATGGCCAGGGAGAGCGCGGCGTGCGTAAAAGTCACGTGGAGGCGGGAGAGCATGCGTGGTTTGCCGGCATTGATGCCGGAATCCGGATGGCGAAGAGCGAACGACGCGCGCAGTCTACCTGCCCCGCGGCGGTGTCGCACCGGTATCGATCGCCAGCGGCAGGCCGAGCCGCGCCGCCACCTCGTGGCCGGCGTGGCGGGCCGTCTCGCCGCCCGCCGCGAGCAGGGCCGTCGCGCCCAACCCCACGGCCTCGGCGACGAGGCCCACCACGTCGCTCGGCGTCGGCCCGGCCAGCCGCACGCGATGGAGCCGACCCCGCGCCGCAAAACCGGTTGCCCAATCCCCGGCGCGCCCGGCGACGGCGGCATGGTCGGCGATCACGAGCACGGGCCCCGCATCACCACCAAGCGCGGGCCAGCAGTCTGCGTCGCTCGGGTGCGCACGGTCCTTCACGGCTGCTCGACGCCGATCTCGTCGGCGGTGACGCGGCGGGGGGCTGGGCCGCTGACCGCGGGCGCCGGCGGCAGGCCGGGAACCCCACCGCCGGTCGGCCGGCCGGGCAGCGTCGGCAGAATCATCGCGCCGGTGCGGCCCGGCTGTCGGACGCTGGGAAGGAGGCCGCCGGTGCCGTTCAACTGGCCGCCACTTGCTCCCTCCGCCGGCGCCTGGGGCGACGAGGGTCGCCGGCCGGCGTTGAGATCGCTCCACGGTCCCGATCCATAGCCGGCCGTCGCCGCCGGCGCACCGGCCCGCACGCCCCCGGTGATGGCGGGCGCCAGCCGCTGCGGCGGCAGCCACGATGCCCGGGCCGAGATCGGCGCCGGCGGAGCGGTCGCCGGCCGGCTGCCTGGGGCGGCGGCAGCTGGAGGCCGCAACGCGGGCGATCCCACGACCGGCGGTTGCTGCGGCCCCGGGGCTCTCAGGCCCGGCAGCGACTCCGACTTGGCGCGGCTCGGTTCGGTTGGCGGTGATTCCGGGGGCAGCTGAAACAGCGGCTCCTCGGCGGCCTCGTCGTCCGCCGGCACCATCCCCTCCGCGGCCCGCGGCAGGCCGGTCACCGGGTCGATGCCGGCGCCGAGCTGCAGCTCGAACCGCTTGCGTCGCATCCGGGCCCTGGCGACGTCGGCCTCCGACTTGCTGATGCTGCCGTTGCCGTCGATATCCCAGTCGCGAAGAAGCTCTTCGCGGATCGCGCGAGTGGAAGGGCGGGGGCCGCCCTGGCCGGCCGGCGGGTCGGCCGCGATCCCCGTCGTCGCGGCGGCCAGCACTCCGGCGATCAGGCTGCTCACGGCTCGTGCCGCATATCGGCTGGTTCGCATGGACCTGCTCCCGCTGCGGCTCTCGTGGGCGCGCGAGTCGGAGTCGATCCGCCGTGCTCCACCGTTCGACGTCGAATCCAGTCTATCGGTTCGTTCCCGACACGCACGACAGCCCCGCTGGACCCGCCCGGTTTCTCGCGTCGCCGTGGTCCCGCAAGCGATGCCCCCCGGGAGCGAGCACAGGAAGCAGGCGCCGACGTTCCGGCGGTGCCCGCCGGGGTCACGATCAGGGAGTTCAGGCTGACGCCGGCCGGGGCCGGCAGCCCAGGTCGGCCATGATGCCGGCGGTCGCCGCCTGCGCCTCGGCCACCCACTCCACGATCTTGTCAGGCTCAGGCGAATACTCGAGCTCGATGCTCACGGCGCCGTCGTAGCCCGTGTCGCGGATCGCGGCGAGGTAATCCGCGATCGGCGTCACGCCCCGGCCGGGCGGCAGATCGCCGTGCACCTTCCCGTCGCAGTCGCTGACGTGGACGTGCTCGATCCTCCCGGCGAGCCGGGCAACCTCGGCCGGCGGCGTGCGGACGAGGTGCAGGTGGGAGATGTCGCAGTTGGCCCGGACGGTGTCGGGCAGGCCCACCTCGTCGAGAAACCGGAGCATCGTGTCGATCGAGTTGACCAGCGACAGCTGGAAGGGCTCGAGCTCGATCGCGATCGCGACGCCCGCCTCGGCCGCGTGGCGACCCAGGTCGCGCGTGGCCTCCACGCCGAGGGCCCACTGCTCGGCCGGCGGGATCACCTCCCGCTGCCAGACGTACTCGCCGAGCACGAGCAGGAGGTTCGAGCAGCCGAACTCGGCGGCCAGGTCGAGGAAGGCCCGGCAGCGGTCGAGGTGGAAGCGGCGCACGGCGGGGTTGAAGTCGATCAGCCCGAGGGCCACGCAGCACAGGCTCACGATCGGCAGATCGAGCTCCCGGCAGGTCTCGCGGATCAGCCGCCGCTCGGCCGCGTCGATCTCGAGCGGGTCGGTGAAGATGTCGACCGTGTCGAAGCCGAGCCGCTTCGTCGCCTCGAGGCCGAAGCGGGTGCCCTGCCCGGCTTGGGCGAAGGCCGAGTTGATGAGGCCGAGTTTCATGCATCGATCTCCGAGAGGCAGATGGCCCGGTGCTCCCGGGCCGAACGGTAGGCGGCTTCGACCACGGCCATCGTCACCAAATTGTCACGGCCCGTGCAGGTGGCGGGCTCCGTGCCCTCGAGGTCCCGCAGCAGCTCGGCCATCGGGCCGACGAATGCATCGGGAAACCAGGCCTCGTCCCAGCGGGGGCGGTGCCAGCCGCCGGCGGTCGTGGTCCAGTCGAGCGTGCTCGGCCGCCGCTCGGGCCACGCCGGCCAGCCGATCGTGCCCTGCGCCATCCCCAGCGTGCCCTCGACGCGAAAGGTCACGGAGCAGTCGGCCTCGGCGCCCTCGCGGGCCGGACCGGCCCAGACGTCGTCGAGGGCGAGGCAGCGGAGGCCGGCCGCGCCGCCCGGCGTGTCGTATTCGAGGATCGAGAGGCAGATGCCGTCGTCGTGGGCGAACGAGCGGGCCGTGCGCGGATCGGGCCGGACGGACGCGAACACCCGGACCGGATTTCCGAACCAGAATCGAAACGCGTCGAGGTGGTGGATCGACATGATCCGCAGCGTCACCCAGCCGAGCCGCTCCTGCCAGGGCATCCAGTGGGGGATGGCCCGCATCTCGATCGTGGCGAGCACCGGCGTGCCGAGCGTGCCCGCGGCCAGGAGGCCACCGCAGGCCCGCACGGCATGATCGAACCGCATGTTCTGGTTCACGACCAACGTCACGCCGGCAGCCTCGCAGCGATCCACCAGCCGGCGGGCCTCGGCGTAGGAGGGAGCCAGCGGCTTCTGCGCGAGGATGCCGCGAATCTTTCCCGCCCGCGTGAGGGCCGCCTCGATCACCGCAGGCTGCACATCGGGCGGCACGGCGACGTCGAGCACCTCGACCCGGGGATCGTCGAGCAGGCCGTCGAGCGAGGCATGCACCCGGGGGATGGCGTGCCGTGCGGCCACCGCGGCGGCGGCTTCCGGTCGGCGAGACGTGATCGCGACCGGCTGGATGCCGGCCGCGCGATAGGCCACCAGGTGGCAGTCGGCCATGATGAAGCCGGCGCCCACGCAGCCGACGCCCGGCACGGGCCCCCGGGGCAGGGGCGGCAGATGGTCAGGCCTGGCTGGCGTGGCGGTCACGGCTTCTTGGCCAGCACCCGGGCCGAGCGGTCCTTGTCACCGGCCAGCCAGGCCACGTCTCCGGCCTCGGCGAACCGACGGACGCCGACCTCCTTGATCCGTGCGTCGGGCACCACGTCGAGCGGCGTGTAACGGGGGTGGTGGGAATCCTTGTAGGGGTCGTTGGCCGCAGCGTTGTAGCAGCAGATCATCGACCAGCGCGGGTGCTCCGAGCGGTTCATGTCGGAGCGGTGGAGGAGGTTGGCGTGGAAGAAGACGGCGTCGCCGGGCGTCATCTCGCAGTGCACCAGCGGCAGCCGCTCGAGCACGGCGTTGACCCGCTCCATGTCGGCGCCGGCCTGCTCGCCCGAGAGGGCATGCTCGATCCGGCCGAGCTCGTGCGACCGGGGGATCACCTGCAGGCAGCCGTTCTCGCGGGTTGAGGGATCGACGGCGATCGAGACGCTCACGAGCTGCGGGAAGAGCACGCCGTTGCCGTACCAGTAGCCGTAGTCCTGATGCCACGTCCAGGCGCCCCCCACGCGGGCGTCCTTCATGATCATCTTCGAGTGGTAGTGGTAAACCTCGCCGCCGAGCAGTCGTTCGGCGCTGCGGACGATCCGTTCGCAGCGGGCGAACATCCCGTAGATGCCGTCGCCCGGATGATTCCAGAGCGAGAGCCGGACGGTGCCCCCCTCGCCGTCGGCCCGGCCGAAGGCGTGCTCGTCGAGGGCGCGATCCTCCTTGGCGGCCCGCCGCAGGAGGTCGATCTCCTCGTCGTCGAAGAAACCGCGGACGATCACGAAGCCCTCGCGGGCATACTCGGCGATCTGTTCGTCGCTCAATGGCTGGGGCATCGCGTCGGTCTCCCAGAGTCACGACCCTGCAATGCGGAGCATACCCGGGCGGCTCGCGGCGGGGCGTGGCCTTCGGGCAGGCGGCCCTGGCATCCCGGCGAACGAGCGGAGCGAAGCTCTGCTCTACCTGTTCGACCTGCTGCCCACGCTTGGCGGGATGTGCGGCGTGGCCGGACCGGAGGGCAGCGAGGGGCTGGATCTCGGCGGCTGCGTGCGCGATCCGAGAAAGCCCGGCCGCGAGCGCCTGGTGTTCGCCTACCGCGACATGCAGCGGGCGGTGGCCGACCCCAAGCCGGCCGACTGGGCTCCGCCCGCGAAGCAGGGCAAGCGCACGCGGAATCCCTGAGCGGCCCGCCGCCACCCCGCCGTCAGAAGTTGCGGAAGTGGCGGTCTTCGGCCGAATCCGCGTCGCCGGGCATCTCGATGCTCGGCCCCCGCCCGCGGCCCGCGGGCACCGGCTCGGCGGGCGTGGCGGCCGCGAACTCACGGCTCGCGCCGGGCCTCGGGAATGGGGCCCGCGGCGACCCGACGGGCGGCGCGGCGGTGGCCCCCGACCGGGACGTGCTGGCGATCAGAGCCCGCAACCGCTCGACGTTGTCCTGCAGGAGCTTCGCCTGGCTGTTGAGCTCCTCCGCCGCGCTCGACGTCTGCTCGGCACTCGACGCATTGCCCTGCGTCACCTTGTCCATCTGCGTCATGGCGACACCCACCTGCCGGATGCCCTGGGCCTGCTCCTTGGCCGCCGAGGCGATCTCGGCGACCAGCACGTCGGCCTCGGTCACCTTGCCCACGATCTGCTCGAGCGATTCGCCGACGTTGGCGCAACTCTTCGATCCCCGTTGGGTGCTGGCGATCGCCGCGTCGATCTTGTCGGCCGTCTCCTTGGCGGCGGCGGCGCTCCGCTGGGCGAGCGACCGCACCTCTTCGGCCACGACCGCGAACCCGGCCCCGGCCTCACCCGCCCGGGCCGCCTCCACGGCGGCATTCAGGGCCAGGATGTTCGTCTGAAAGGCGATCTCGTCGATGTTCTTCACGATCTTGGAGATGTCGAGGCTCGAGGTCTCGATCGACTGCATGGCCACGGTCATCTCGGTCATGGTCTGCCTGCCGAGCTGGGCCGCGACGCGGGCCTGGTTGGCAAACTCCTTCGCCTTCGAGGCGTTGTCGGCGGTGGCCCGGATCATCGCGGAGATCTCCTCCAGCGACGCGCCGGTCTCCGTGACCGAGGCCCCCTGCTCGCTGCAGCCCGTGGCCAGCGAGCGGCTGGCGGACGTGAGCTGCAGCGCGCTCGAGGCCGTGTGGTCGGCGCCGTGCTGCAGGGAGTCGGAGATGCCTGCCAGGGCGTCGTTGGTCTTGTCGATCCCCGCCTGGATCGCCGCGTCGATCGAGTCGAGGGCGGCCTGCGTGGAGCGAACCGTGCGCCAGCCGATCAGTCCCCCGATCAGGGCCACCGCGGCCAGCAACGACAGCATCGTGACGAGGCCAGTGCGGACCTTGCCGGCGGCCAGGGCCGTCTCCCTGCCTGCCAGCTGGATGTTGTGGTCGATGCCCTTGTTGAAGGCGAGCATCGTCCGGTCGAACAACGGCTCGACTTGCTCGATCATCGCGGCCTCCGCCTCGGCCCGTTTGTCGCCCTTGGCCAGCGCGATCGCCTGGAGCACGCTGGTGAGATAGGCCTCCCGGGCGGCCTTGGCGTCGTTGAACAGCCGGGAGTCCTCGGCGTCGGAGAGCAGCGACTCATACTCCGCACACAGGCCATCACCCGCGAGCTTGGCCGCCGTGAAGGCCGCCTCCTCCATGGAGGCCTGCCGCGCCGAGGCGAGCCCGCGGATCACGCCCGTGGCCGCTTTGCCGGCGGCGGCGCTGCTCTGGATGATCTTGTTGAGCGTGACGACCGAAGGCACCGAGTTCGTCGCGAGTTGCACGACGTTGGAGTTGATCCGCACGATCTGCCAGGCGGCCCACAGGCCGAGCGCGACCGCGAGTCCGACGACGAGGAGGAAGCCGAGCGCGATCCGACGGGGCGTGGCGGAGGGGTTCATGATTTCCGTGGTGAGCCTTGGGGGCGGGGGGCGGCGGGGCCGGCCGGACGAGCCCCGCCCGCCGAGCGTTCAAGCGTCGGGCGAGCCTAACTCCGCTCCGGTGGTGAAGCAATTTTCGTAGGTGTCGTGAGTCCTGGTGGATCGGCGCGGCCCGCGCTCGCCTGACGATCAAGAGGCCGGTTGGCGTTCAAGGGCATCCAGGATGGCGTCCGCGACTCTGGGCAGCGGCACCACCCTGTCCACCACGCCGAGATTGACGGCCGCTCGGGGCATGCCGTAAACGACGCAGGTCTGTTCATCCTCAGCGATGTTGAACCCGCCCGCCTTGCGGATCGCCTGCATCCCGAGGGCGCCGTCGCTGCCCATGCCCGTGAGCAGCGCCGCCACCACCCGCTTGCCGGCGATCTCGGCGGCCGAGCGAAACAGCACGTCGACCGACGGCCGGCAGTGGTGGATGGGGGGGCTCTGCAACAGTCGGGTGCGATAGCTATCCCCCTGCCAGGTCACGGCCAGATGGCGGTCGCCCGGGGCGATCGCGCACATCCCGCGCTCGAGGACCATGCCGTCCTGGGCCTCCACCACCTTCATGCCGCAGAGCGTGTCGAGCCGCTCGGCCACCACCTTGGAGAAGTAGGGGGAGATGTGCTGCACGACCACCACCGGGGGCATGGTCTCGGGCAGCCGCGGCAGCACCGTGCGCAAGGCCTCGACGCCGCCCGTGGACGAACCGATCACGATCAACTGACGGGGGTCGATCCGTCCGTGCAGGGGCCGCACGGCGACGCCCGGCGGATGAGCCGCGACGGGGGACGGTGCGACGGACGACCCCAGAGACCCGGCTCCGGCGGTGGCGGCTCCGGCCGCGGGCGGCGCCTGCCTTCGCCGAAACCGGGTCGATGCCGCCGCCGCCTTGACGTGAAAGGCCAGTTTGTCGGCCAGGTCGCCCACCGACGTGCTGCCGCCCGGTTTGGCGAGCACGTCCACCGCTCCGGCATCCATGGCATCGAGCGCCAGTTGCGAGCCGGCCTGCGTCAGCGAACTGACCACCACCACCGGCAGCGGATGCTGCGCCATCAGGATGCGCAGGAAGGTCAGGCCGTCCATGCGTGGCATTTCCATGTCGAGCGTGAGCACGTCGGGATCCAGCCGGAGGATCTTTTCGCGGGCCACGTAGGGATCACAGGCCGAGCCGACGACCTCGATCTCAGGGTCCTGGGCCAGCGCGTCGGTGAGGGCCCGGCGCACGAGGGCCGAATCGTCCACCACGAGGACGCGAATCCGGCGCGGGCCGGGCGGCTGGTCGGGCTTGAGGTGCATGGCGGGACTCACGCTCGGCAATAGACGCTCGGCCACACGGCCCGCAGCGAATGGCGGATGCCGATCAGGCTCTCGGAATGACCCACGAACAAATACCCGCCCGGGGCGAGCTGCTCGGTGAGTCGGTTGACCAACTGCTCGCGGGAGGGAGCGTCGAAATAGATCATCACGTTCCGGCAGAAGATCACGTCCAGCCCCTTGGGCAACGGATAGTTCGGCTGGAAGAGATTGATGTGCTGCACGGCCACGCTTTTTCGCAGCTCGGCCTTGACGCGGTAATACCCCTCGCGCTCGCCGAACCCGCGCTGGAAATACCGCTCCAGCAGCGCCTGCGAGGGGAGCTCGACCTTGTCGGCCGGGTAGATGCCGAGCCGGCAGCGGTCCAGCATCCGATTGGAGATGTCGGAGGCATCGAGCTGCCAGGCACAGGGCTGCCGCAGCCGGGCGAACTCGGCCAGCACGATCGCCAGCGAGTAGACCTCCTCGCCCGATGACGCCGCCGCCGACCAGACGCGCAGCGGCCGCAGGCCGAGCCCGGGCCGCCCGCAGAGGGCCGGCAGCACCTGCCGCTCGAGGATTTCGAAGTGGGCAGGCTCGCGGAAGAAGTGCGTGTGGTTGGTCGAAATCAGGTCGATCAGTTCGCAGATCTCGTCCTCGCCCGCGGCCGACTGCAGCAGGCCGCAGTACTGACCGTAGTCGCTGAGGCCCAGCGTGCGCAACCGCTGCCCCAGCCGGCCCGACACCAGCGATTGCTTGTCGAGCCCGAGCCGGATCCGGCTCCGCTCGTAGACCAGTTGGGCGATGAACTCGTAGGCCTGCGCCGTGAGCGGGGCGTCGGTGGGAAACTCCATGGTGGTGACGAACTCCCACTCTCCGGGGCGCCGGTCGGCCGGCCACCTCAGAAGTTGGCGAAGTGCCGATCCTCCTGATCCGGCGAGCTGGGGTCACCCGGCATCTCGATCCGCGGCGGCGTGCGGCGGGGGGCGGGCAGCCGGCGCGGCGCCGGGGCGGGCAGGGCCGGCCCGCGCGGGGCGGCGGCCGGCGGAGCGGCCCCGGAGGGCCGGCGGCTCCGGATCACGAGTTCCCTGAGCGCCCGCACGTTCTCCTGCATGTGGTGGGCCTGATTGTTGAGTTCCTCGGCGGCCCCCGCGCTTTCCTGGGCGCTGGCGGCGTTGCCCTGCGTGACCTTGTCCATCTGCGTCATCGCCACCCCCACCTGCTGAATCCCCTGCGACTGCTCCTTGGCCGCGGTGGCGATCTCCGCCACGAGGCCGTCGGCCGCCGCGACTTTCTGCACGATCTCCGCCAGCGAGTCGCCCACCCGCTCGCAGCTCGACGATCCGCGCTTGCTGTTGGTGATCGCCGCCTCGATCTTTTCGGCCGTCTCCTTGGCGGCCGCGGCACTCCGCTGCGCCAGCGACCGCACCTCGTCGGCGACCACCGCGAAGCCGGCGCCCGCCTCGCCGGCTCGGGCCGCCTCGACCGCGGCATTGAGCGCCAGGATGTTGGTCTGAAAGGCGATCTCGTCGATGTTCTTCACGATCTTGGCGACCTCGGCGCTCGAGGCCTCGATCGCATGCATGGCCGTGTTCATCTCCGCCATCGTCTCGGCCCCGGTCTGGGCGGCGGTCCGCGCCTGCTGGGCGAACAGTTTGGCCTTTTCCGCGTTGTCGGCCGTGCTGCGGATCATGGCCGACATCTCCTCGAGGGCGGCGCTCGTTTCGGCGACGCTCGAACTCTGCTCGCTGCAGCCGGTGGCCAGCGAGTTGCTGGCCGTGGCCAACTGCCCCGACGCGGCCGCGGTGTGGGCGGCCCCTTCCTGCAGGGAGTCGGAGATCCGGCCCAGCGCGCGGGTCACGGTGCGGATGATGCCCAGGCCGATCAGGGTTCCCAACAGGGCCGACGCTGCCAGGGCGGCCGCGATCGTCACGGTCGTGACGGCCGCGATGCGCTTGGCCTTCAGGCCCTCGGCATTCGCCAGTGAAATGTTATAGCTGATGTCTTCGTCGAACAGGGCGACGACCTTGTCGAGCTCGGGTTCCATCTCGCTTTCCAAGAGCGCCCTGGCCTCCTTCGCCTGCCCGCCGCCGACGAGGTCGAACACCGTGCGGGCCACGGTCAGGAATCGATTCCGCGCGGCGGTGGCCGCCGTGAAGATCCGCTCGTCCTCGGCGTCGACGATCAGCTTCGAATAGCCACGGCACAACTCGTCCCCCTTGGCCTGGGCGGCGCGGAAGGCGGCGTCGCCGGGGGCTGCCGCGGCGTCCTTCTCGATGGCCCGCACCGCCCCCAGCACCTGCTTGGCGGTCACGGCGTTGAGCTTGATGATGTCGTTGAGGGTGACGACCGAGGGCAGCGAGTTGTCGGCGAGCAGGACCACGCTCTGCTTGATGCTCAGCAGCTGCCAGAGCGCGATGCCGCCGACGAGCAGCGACAGCCCGACGAGCGTCAGGAAACCGAGCGTGATGCGGCGGGGAATGGTGAGCTTGGTCATGGCGAAACGGGCTCCGTGAGCGGGCGGAAAGCGGTGTGAGGCGGGGTGGGTCGGTTCGTCAAGTGGCCGGGGTGCCTGCGTCCTTGGGCTCACGGGCCGCCGCGGGGGCGTCCTCCGTGGCGATCTTGTCGAGGTCGATCAGCGTTTTGACGGCGGTCCCCGCCTTCGCCATGCCCGTGATGAAGTGGGCGTCGATCGCGCCGCCGAAATCCGGCGTGGGCTCGATGGCTTCGGCCGTGAAGTTGGCCACCTCCTCGACCCCGTCCACCACGATGCCGTAGAGTCGGGGGCCGGACGTGCCGGAAGCGATCTGCGTGACGACGATGCAGTTGCGGTCGTCGTCGGAGCCGACCGGCAGGCCGAACCTGACCCGCAGGTCGACCAGGGGGATCACCTTGCCGCGGAGGTTGATCACGCCCTTGACGTGCGCCGGCATGTTGGCGACCGCGGTCACCGGACAGAGCCGGATGATCTCGCGGACCTTGAGCACGGGAATCCCGTACGACTCGTCGCCGAGCGTGAACGTCAGATACTTGCCGGGCTGCGCGGCCGCCGCGGACGTGACCGTGCCGGGCTGCTGGGTGTTGGGTTTCATGCGTCTCTCCCGCGGGTGGGTGCTCGGCCGTGAGTGGGGTGGGGTGGTCAGGCCGCCGGTTCGCCGGTCCGGAACTCGTTCTTCGACCTCAGTTTGACGAGCGAGTTGACGTCGAGGATCAGGCCCACCCGGCCGTCGCCGAGAATCGCGGCCCCGGCGAACTCCGACTGGTTGCGGAACATGTCGCCCAGGCTCTTGATCACCACCTCCTGCTTGCCGATCAGCTCGTCGACGAACAGGCAGCGGGAGTCCTGGCCCGACTCGATCACCACGACGATGCCCTGGGTGGGCTCCTGCGCCCGGAACGGCGTGTTGAGGTGGGCGCCGAGCCGGAGCATCGGGGTGAGCCGGCCGCGGACGCTCACCACCTCGCCGCGGCCCTGCACGGTCGACACCATGCCGGGCAGCGGCCGGAACGACTCCCGCACGGCCAGCGTGGGCACGATGTAGCGCTGGTCGCCCACGCCCACCAGCAGGCCCTCGATGATGGCCAGGGTCAGCGGCATGGAGATCGTGAAGGTCGTCCCGGAACCGACCACCGAGTCGATCTCGATCTTGCCGCGCATCCGCTCGATGTTGCGGCGCACCACGTCCATGCCCACGCCGCGGCCCGAGAGGTCGGTGACCTGCTCGGCGGTGGAGAAGCCGGGGGCGAAGATCAGTTCCCGGATCGCGTCCTCGTCGAGCTGGTCTTCGGCACGGATCAAGCCGCGCTCGATCGCCTTGGCGCGGATCCGCTCGGGGGACAGGCCGCGGCCGTCGTCCGCGATCTGGATGACGATGAAGCCGCCCTGGTGGAAGGCCCGCAGCGTGATCGTCCCGTGCGGGGGCTTGCCCGCCGCGACGCGGGCCGCCGCCGATTCGATCCCGTGGTCGGCGGAGTTGCGGATCATGTGGATCAGCGGGTCGTTGAGCTCCTCGACGAGGGTCCGGTCGAGCTCCGTGTCTTCCCCGGTGAGCACGAGGCGAATGTCCTTGTCCTGCTGCAGGGCGAGGTCGCGCACCAGCCGTGACATCTTCTGGAACGTGCCGCGGATGGGCACCATGCGCAGCGACATCGCGGTCCGCTGCAGATCCGAGGTGATGCCGCGCAACTGGCCGAGGGTGCGGGAGAGGTGGCTGTCGGAGAGCGAGGTGACCGTGGTGTTTTGCACGACCATCGACTGGGCGATCACGAGTTCACCCACGAGGTCGATCAGGCTGTCGAGCTTGACCGTGTCGACCCGCACGCTGCCGGCCCCGGTGCCGGCCCGCGGGGAACTCTTGCGATCCGCGGCCGGGGTGTCGGCCGGCGGCACGATCGCCGGCCCGGCGGCCGCGGTCGCGGCCTCGATCGGGGCGACGACGGGCGTGACCGGCGCCGCGGCGGGCGGCGGCGTGGCGGGCACCGAAGCCGCCGGTCGCGGATCGGGCGGCGGTGGCGGGGCGGCGATCGCCGCCGCCACGGGCTGGGCAGCCGGCCGCAGGCCGCGGGCCAACAGGAACCGCAGGTGGGCGATGAGCCGGGGGATCGGCAGGGGAAGGATGGTCTTCTGGCCGTCACCATCGAGCAGTTTCGTCAGTTCCTCGACATACCGCTTGAGCACGTCGGCGCCCGCCAGGACCACGTCGAAGGAGTCGCGGTCGAGCTGGAACGTTCCGCGGCGGGCGGCGTCGAGCAGCGATTCGAGCTCGTGGGTCAGCTGCTGAAGCACGATCAGCTTCATCACGCCGACGTTCCCCTTGAACGTGTGGAAGGCGCGGAACAGCGTGTTCAGGGCGGTGTCGTCGCGGGGATTCGCCTCCAGCACGAGCACGCCCTGCTCGATCTCCTGGAGCAGGTCATGGGCGTCGGCACAGAAGAGCCGCATCATTTCGGCGTCGTCGGCCTTGATGGCGACCTCGACGCGCTGGTCCTCGAACGGTCCCTCCGGCAGGCCGGCGGTGCTCGCGGAGGCGGCCGCTGCCGGGCGGGCCGCGGGCGGAGGTTCGAGCGATGGGCCGCACGGGGTCGGCTCGCGCACGGCGACCACCGCCGCCGGGGCCGCCGCCCACTCGGCCGGGACCGCGGCGCAGGGCCGCCCGTGATGCCAGGCGGTCACCGCGGTGACCAGCCAGGGATGCCAGGCGTTGAGCGCGGCGATCGTCTCGGCCGTGAACCGGCCGTCGATGGCCGCCCGATCCTCGAGCCAACGGCTCGCGGCCGCCGCGGACTGGTGGATCGGCTCAGGGGCGTCGCCTCCGAGGGCGCCCACGAACTCGCCCAGCAGGCCCCGCAGGACGGCGGTGCCGTTTTCCTGCTCGGTGTCGATGAACGCGAGTTCCAGTCCGATCTGCTGGAGCACCGCGTCGAGCGTGGCGTGGCGGTCGCCGGGGGGCATGGTCATGGGAGAAACGGTCGAGCCGTCGTCGGAACCGCGGATTCGGCGACAGGGAACCGTCCGCTGGTTCGCCTGGGCCTGAACGCGCCGCCGTCGCGCCACTCGGGTTCCGCTCGCAGACCACCGTCGCCAGAAAGACCCTAGCTCCCGGGCAGGCGCCAAGCAAATCAGGTGGATGAGGTTGTGGGTTTTGCCGGTCGCACCGCGGGAACGGTCGGGTGACGGCCGATCCGCCGGCGGACATGCTCGGCCGTCTCGCGGTGGATGGCCCGCGGCCTGCCAGGGACGGTCGCTCCCGCCCGCGTCAGCCCGGGGGGGCCGTCGGGCTTCCACTTTGGGCCGCGGCAGCCGCGGTGAGCGCGGCGGCGATCCGGGCCGAGGCGGTGGCCACGTCGCCCGCGGCCAGTTCGCGGGCGGCGACGTGGCAGTGCACGAGATGCGCGCCGACCCGGGTGGCCGGCGGATCGACGTCGCGGCAGACGGCCTCGGCCAGCGGGCAGCGGGGATGAAACCGGCATCCCGCCGGCGGGTTGGCGGGGCTGGGCACGTCGCCGGGCAAGACGATCCGCCCGCGGCGCCGCGCGGGGTCGACGCTCGGCACCGCCGAGAACAGCGCCTGCGTGTAGGGATGGAGGGGCGCGGCGTAGAGGTCGGCCGCGGGGGCGTGTTCGACGAGCCGTCCGAGATACATCACGGCCACGTCGTCGGAGATGTATTCCACCACCGAGAGGTCGTGGGAGATGAAGAGGTAGGTGAGGCCGAGGTCGCGGCGGAGCTCGACGAGCAGGTTCACCACCTGGGCCTGGATCGAGACGTCGAGCGCGGAGATCGGCTCGTCGAGCACCACGAGCTCGGGCTCGAGCACGAGCGCCCGGGCGATGGCGATCCGCTGCCGCTGCCCGCCGGAGAACTCGTGGGGATAGCGGGCGAGCGCCGCGGCCGGCATGCCCGTCCGTTCGAGGGCCGCCGTCATCCGCCGCAGCCGCTCCGGCCCGTCGCCGAGCCGGTGGACGACGAGCCCCTCCTCGAGGATCGCCCGCACCGTCATCCGGGGGTTGAGCGAGCCGTAGGGATCCTGAAACACGATCTGCATCCGCCGCCTGAGCGGCCGCAGCGCCGCCTGCGACAGGCCCCGCACGTCGTGGCCCGCGAACCGGACGCCGCCCGCGGTCGGCTCGACGAGCCGGAGGAGGCTGCGGCCCACGGTCGTCTTGCCGCAGCCGCTCTCCCCCACGAGGCCGAGCGTCTTGCCGCGGGGGATCGCGAACGAGACGCCGTCGACCGCGCGGACGGCGCCGACCGGCCGACGCAACAGGCCGCGGCGGATCGGGAAATGCGTCTCCAGGCCGGTGACGGCCAGGAGCGGCTCGGGTGGGTGGGTCATCGGAGCGTGGCCTCCGGTGCCGGAGGGCCGAGCTCGCCGGCGAAGTGGCAGCGAACCACGTGACCGGGAGCGAGCGGGCGGAGGTCGGGCGGCTCGGCCGTGCAGCGGGGCTCGCGGGCGAACGGGCAGCGGGGATGGAACCGGCAGCCGGCCGGGAAGTCACGGGGCTGCGGCACCATGCCCGGAATCGCGGCCAAGGGCTCGCCCGACCGGGCGCGGTGCTCCGGTCGCGCGGCCAAGAGGCCGATCGTGTAGGGGTGCAACGGGCGGGCGAAGAGCTCCACGGCCGGGGCCTGCTCCACGATCTTCCCGGCATACATCACGGCCACGTGGTCGCAGGTCTCGGCGACCACGCCCAGGTCGTGGGTGATGAGGAGCAGCGCCATCCCGAGGCGGCGGCGGAGATCGGCGAGCAGCTCGAGGATCTGCGCCTGGATCGTGACGTCGAGGGCGGTGGTCGGCTCGTCGGCGATCAGGAGGTCGGGCTCGCAGGCCAGCGCCATCGCGATCATCACCCGCTGCCGCATCCCGCCGGACAGCTGGTGGGGATACTCGTCGAGCCGCCGCTCCGGATCGGCGATCCGCACGAGCCGGAAGAGTTCGAGGGCCCGCGTTCGGGCCGCCTCGGCCGTCAGCGGGCGGTGCAGCCGGACGGCCTCGGCCACCTGGCTGCCGATCGTGAACACGGGATTGAGGCTCGTCATCGGCTCCTGGAAGATCATCCCCACGCGGCCGCCGCGCACCCCCCGCAGCCGGCTCTCGGGGAGGCCGACGAGA
>Ga0214921_10004725_pt1 | contig 19808 bp, 17 predicted proteins | sample LL1505_MetaG_FD_177992 | JGI IMG/M metagenome (GOLD analysis project Ga0214921, IMG submission 177992) | Freshwater microbial communities from Lake Lanier, Atlanta, Georgia, United States - LL-1505 | ecosystem: Environmental > Aquatic > Freshwater > Lake | place: USA: Georgia | collected...
AAAAACCTCCATCATCGACTTGTGGAGAACTCCCCATCCATCGTCGCCCTTGTTGCTACCCGCCACCGCGCCCCACTCCTTACCCGCCTTCTCAACTCCCTCGCCTCTCAATCCCTTCGCCCAACTGTCGCCGTCATATGCGATAACGGGCCCGACCCCGCTACCGCCGACGCGGTAAAAAATTCTCCTCTCCCATCTCACTACCTTTCTCCAGGAAAAAACCTCGGCTTTGGTGGCGGTCTCGCCCTTGCTGGCCAACACGCGCTCGAAAAGTTTCCCTCCTTAACTCACCTCCTCATTGTTGATGACGACGCCATTCTCTCCCCCTCCGACCTCGCCACTCTTCTCTCATCTATGAAAAAGCGCTCCGCCGGCTCGATTGCTCCTTTCCTCGTTGATTCCGAAGGAAAACTTCAAGAAGCTCCCGAACCCGTCTCTTGGTCACTCGCCCGCGCCTTTCGCGCCGTCGGCCAAAACCTTTCCGCCGCTCGTGCGCTCGCCCCCTCAGGCTACCCCTTGGCCTGGTGCATCGGCCCCTGCCTCCTCATCGATCGCTCCACTTGGCTCCGAGCCGGCCCCCCTCGCTCCGATATGATCGCCTACGGCGACGATGTTGAATTTTCACTCCGCCTCTCCGCCGCCGCCCCCGCCTGGGCTGAGCCCTCCGTTGCAGTAATTCACGCTCCCCCGGCCGCTTCCACCTCAGGCCTTCCACCTCCCGCCGACATCGCCCACTACAAAAAGTTTGGCATTCTCCTTCAAAACCTAGCGTTCACCTGCGTTACCTCTCCTCGTCCTCGCCACCTCCCCCTCTACCTTCCAGGTAACGCCCGTCGGTTCCTACGCACCTTTGGCTTCACTACAGCGAATATCCTAGAACTCATCCGTCGCTACGCCCCAGGTCTCCTCGGCTTTCCTCCAAGGCCCTAAGTTCACCTTATCTTAATCTTTCAACCTACCGCCAATCTTCCATACTCGATTCATGCTCGACGGCCTCAAATTCCTGCCCCTCACGCAGCACTGCGACGATCGCGGCCGCGTCATGGAGATCCTCCGAAAAGACGACCCACACTTTGTTGGCTTCGGCCAAGCCTACTTCAGCTCCATCTACCCAGGCGTCATCAAAGCCTGGCACGCACACGAAAAACAGACCGATTGCATGTCTATCATTCACGGAATGGCCAAAATCGGCTTCTACGATTCCCGCCCAAAAAGCCCCACCCACGGAAAGATTCACAGCATCGTCGTCGGCGAACATCATCGGGTCCTGATCCATATCCCGCCGGGAATCTTTCACGGATTCAAAGCCATCTCCCCCAAAGAAGTTCTCCTTATCAACCTCCCGTCCGAACCCTACAATCGCAAAAATCCTGATGAAGTACGCCGCCCTTGGAATGATCCTGCCATCGGTTTTAATTGGGACACCGAATTCCGCTAGTCCCCACTACTTCTTCGCCGGCGCCAGCTCCTTCAAAATCTCCTCATACCGATCCGTCACCCTCTCCCAGCTATAAACTTTCTCCGCTCTCTCACGCGCCGCCTTCCTCAATCTTTCCCTCTCGCCAGAGCTTTCGATCAGACCACTTAACTTTTCCGCCAAATCTTTTTCGGGATCCGCGCCACCGAACGCCAACCCCGCATCCCCGATCACCTCCCGCGTTGCCGGACAGTCGTGATACACGATCGCACTTCCAAACCCCATCTGATCCAACAGAACCAACCGCGTCGCCTCCACCACTCCGGGCAAAACAAAAATCCCGCAGTTCGCGCTCAACTCCTCATACCCCTTCGCATACACAGGTCCCACCAATTTTACCCTGGGCCCCGCCAACCTATGGAGTTTGATCCCATACTCTACCTCGTACCCCGCCGGCCCCACGACCACACACGGCCAATCTCCCGTCACCTTCCCATACGCCCGCACCAGCAGATCCGCTAGATTTTCAGGAGTCAACCTCCCCACGTACAACACATACTCTCCCGCCTTCAGCCCTAACAGCTCCAGCGCCCCCTTCCCCGCCTCCTTCGGCTTTTCAGGAGTTCCGTACGAAAGATACGTCGCCTCAAAACCGTAATCCCTCCTATACCTCTCCACCACCGTCTGATTGTCCGCGATTACCACATCGCTCAGTTTGGTTGCCCACCGCTCACTCCATTTCAACCAAGCACGGGCAAAAGGATGCCACTTCTGTCTTCGAAAATCGTCCCCGTCCACATTCACGATTACCCTGCTGCCCGCCAACTTCAGGATGCCTGCCAAAATCGAGTTGCCGACCCCGCACAGATACACCACATCGAACTTTCGCACAGCCGCATGAATTACCGCCAGCAACGTGTGCGTGATCGTCTCCGTGCTTTTCGTCCTCAAGCTGGGCAGGTAGGCAACTTTCATTCCTCTCACCTCTCTTGGACGATCCGGATAAAGGTGCGAACGATTGTAAACTGTCACGGCATGCCCCCGGCCCGCCAACCTCGTCCCCAACTCTTCCACCAACGTCTCAAACCCCGAATACCTTGCGGGCACTCCACGACATCCCAAAAACGCGATTCTCGTTTTTCCGGGCCTTGGTCCGTCCGACGGCTTTGGAGTAACTCCCAGCGCTCGATCCAGCAAGGTGTAGTAAAGAAACAGGCTGTTATATTTAAAGTACCGGGGAAACAACCGCCTCGGCTCCTGCCACAAGCGGTACAGCCAAGTCAGTCCCGCCTTCTGCATCCATCGAGGGGCAAAAGCCCTTCTTCCCGCCAAAAGTTCAAACGCATCCCCTACCGCCAAGAAAACCCCTTTTTTATGTCGCTGCAGATTCTTTTCAATCCACCGCTCCTGACGATCTCCCCCCAAAGCGACCCAGACAAAGTCAGCTCCTGACTTCGCTATAGCTTTTGCGAAATCCTCCTCATCTTTTTCTGTCCAAGCCCGAAACGGTGGAGACAGAGCTCCCGCAATCTCCAAATTGGGTTGAGCCTGACGTGCCGCCGCCGACAACTCCAACAGACAGCTTTCCGTCCCTCCAAAAAAGAAGTGCTTCCACGGCTTGGGCAGCCCCTTCAACGCCTCCAGCATGAAGTATGGGCCGTAGACCCGGTCCTTCAGATCCGCTCCTTTTCTTCGCATCGACCAGATCAGGGGCATTCCGTCGGGGAGAAGCAGATCAAACTCAGCCAGAACCCTTCCATAATCAGGCCGATGCCGGGCCAACGCCACCAAATGAGTGTTGCAGGCCGCCACCATTCCTGGCTTTTCCCGTTGGGCCAACTCCTCCAGTAATTTTACTCCGCCCGCGTAATCGGTTGCCTGCAACCCCATTCCCAACACCTCCACTCGCTTGCTCTCCATTGCCATCAACACATTTTGCCCCGCCTCGCGCCCCTGAGCCAGCCCCAACCCTCCAAAGTCCCGCGCATGCGGGACGTAGTAGGGCAACCCGCCTGTTGCGGGCGCCCTTCGACATGTCCTCCGAAGTCCCGCGCTCGCGGGACGAAGGAGGAAGTTCCCCCCGCGATAGCGGAAATTCAAACCATCGTGGAACGAGTATCGAGAATGGGCGGGGGCAGGTCCGAGGGGGCCAAGCTCAGCGAGCCTGCCGAGACTGAGCGGAGTAGGGCCCCACCGCCCATCCGAGACGATGGAGGGCCCATCCACTTAACCCCCTAATCCTTTCCACTCTTCCGCACAATCCAAGATTGGAAAACTACACATTCGAAGTCTACCATCTGCTTTCCTTGACTCCTTAATCTCTAATCTTCTCTTTTTCATGCTTTTCTCGCTTTTGAATGACTTTGGCCAATGGCAGATTCCAGAGTAATATTTTCGCTGAAGAAACCGGCTTGAAAATACTTCTCTACACCGACCTCGCCATCTGCCCCGACCAGCTCTTCTGGCATCGCGACCTCGGCCTTTTGACAAAGACCTTTCGTGAGCTCGGCCACGATGCCTACCTTGTCGTCCACCCCGCGGGTGATACCTCATCAAAAATCAGTAATACAAAATCAAACATTCAAAATGATCCTGTTCTTTGGGTTTCTCAACAGGACGTCTGTAACCCACTCTGGTGGAAGGATCATCATCCCGATCTCCTCATCCTCGGCCTCTGGACCCGCCCCAAATACGACCCAATCCGACGAGCCGCCCTATCCGCCACACCCCACGTCATCGAACGTGCCGATAGCGACGGCATGCGCACCGCTTCATGCGGTCTTCTCACTTACGTCAAACGCCGCTTCGACTACTTCCGCGACCGCTCCTATCGCTGGCCATCTCTGCTCTCCATCCCTGCCTCAATTTCTTACTCCTTTGCCTCCATTCTCGCCACCCCCTGGATCGAATATCGCTTAAAGAAAACTCTCGAACTACTGCCCTCCATTCTTGTTGAAACCCCCCATGCCACCAATCTCTGGAAATCCCTAGCAGGCCGTCTGGGGGTCGATCCAGAAAAGATTCACTGCGTTCCTCACCCCATTCAAACCGATATCTTTAAGTTCGAGCCCGCCATCCCCAAAAAGAATCAGATCATTTCCGTTGGCCGCTGGGAATCTTATCAAAAGAACCTCCCTCTTCTCCTAAAAACCCTCCGCACTTTTCTCGATAAAAACCCCACTTGGACCTCTCTCGTCATCGGTTCTGGGCTTCCCGCTAAATCCCCCAACCCCCAAATCACGGTCCTATCTTCTATTTCGCCTCACGATCTCGCCCGCCACATGCAGGAGTCCAAGATTTTTCTCTCCACTTCTAGGTATGAAAGTTTTGGATTGGCTGCCAATGAGGCAATTTTGTGCGGGTGCGTCCCTCAAGATGCCTCTTTGAAACTCAATCTTGCATCAATTACATCGATCCCGCCAAATACTTCAATGCCCTCGCCAGTCCACGTCGCTAAAATGATTCTTAGCATCCTTAACTCAAAAACCTAGATGCCGTGGTATGCTTAATTTGATAAGCCCTGCTTCCGTGATAGAGCTAATCTAGCTATTATCGCACCACCATGGATCCTCAAACCCTTGTTCGTCGGATAATAGAGGCGGGCCTTTTTCTTGGTGCAGTACTTCTGGCCCTATTTGTTGCCCCTAACAGCCCCTTCCTTGTCATTGGCATCTGTTTCGGGCTGTTTGGATTAATAGCCTTGGGCAAGTTGGGTCGAAATATATGGGTGTTATTCCCCATGTCCGCAGGACTATCAGGAACAATAAACCTGATTAAGGGAGGCCTTACGCCTCTTCAGCTTGTTTGTATTATTCTGTTTTTCTACTGCTTATACTTGCTCAAGGCGGATCCAACCTTTCGTATTCGAACTGGCCCTATGTGGTTTTTTATACCCCTTTTTTGTATTACCTTACTCCTTGCTTTCAATTGGCTTAAGGGTCGTGATTTGGGGCTCAATATATTCGGTTCCGTTCGCGTAGGAGGTAAAAACTACATGAACTGCGTCCTGCCTTTTGTCGGCTATATCGCCGCGATTTCAATCCACCGCCCCAACTCGAAACATGACATGCGACTGCCTTTCTACATTCTCTCCGGATACGTTTTTGATGCTATAATTTACGTAGCTACAACTATTGTGCCAGCTGCTGCACCTGCAATCTTTAGGATCTACGACACAGTGAATATCGAGGCCTTTGAGGCTACTCAGGTTAGCCAAATCAGCGATATGGCTTCTGGTTACGTTACACGTTTCGGAAGATCGGGTCACCTTGCGTATGTCCTTTTGGCATGTCTTCAAGTCTATACTCCCTGGAACACCTGGATCCGAATACCCACGCTTCTTTTCGCCCCGTTAATTGCTTTTTTTGCTGTTATCTGCTCACTTCTTTCAGGATTTCGAAACTATCTCATCAGATTCGTTATTGTTGCTTTGATTGGTATCTGGCAATCATTCGGCATCTACTCCCTTTTTCTTGCACTTCCTGCCGTATCCGTTGTTACAGTACTGGTTTTTGGTCAGGGCACCATGTTTAATTTGCCTCCCGTAATTCAACGAACCCTATTATTTCTTCCTGGAAACTGGGACAGGGAGATCGCGCTAAGCGGCCAAGGTTCGGCTGACTTTCGCAAGGATCTTCGTAGGGTTTATTTTAAGGAGTTTTATCGGGCAGACAATTTTTTAGGTGATGGTTATCTTTATGATCGGGAGGATTTACAGGCTAGCCAAGAGCAGTTTTGGCGCCACATGGGCCTACGCGCTGCCACGGATGAGGATGATGGGATTCGTAGCTTTATTCGCCGCCGCGCTCATCATGAGGGCATTATTGATATTCACCATATTCTGGGTCATGTTGGCACAGTCGTTTGGGTCATTTTTGGTGTAATAGCTTTGTCAAAATGCCTCCCCTTTTTGCTTGTAGAAGAGGGCAAAAGAAATCCTACGGCAAACTTCGGGGCGACTCTCATCGTTGTTGTTATTCTGACCTACTGGTTTCTATTTGGCTCCCTGAAGGACATGTTGCCCGAACTATTTGGATTTATGTTCTGTTTTTTTGTCGGCCAAGAACAACTATTGCGCTGGAAAGCTTCTCAGCGAAGTCGCGTTTCGCTGATTAAGCCAGCCACTAACCCTGAGGAAAGTCCAGCCCCCCCACTTCATTCTTATTAATCATTTTCCTCTTTTACTTGGGCCGGAAGTTTTTGTTTCCGAATAATCCTTAAACTTATCAAAATAACAGCAAAGCTAACTAGGCTGGCAATGAGTGAGGCTATGACAAAGTGTTGCAGTGGATCTTGGAATCCCAAGGGCGCTAGAGCTTCTCGCAGAGTATAAGCAGTAATTGCCGATCCAACTATCCAGCATAAAAGTTGAATATTCCACTTCCAAACACCCTTTCCAAAGCTGCGTAGTGCTCCATACATCATAATCGGCGTGGTCCACATCAGGTTGGCCAAGCAACTCGCTGCGGGCACTCCGGCAGTTCCATATTTCGGTATGAGATAAAAATATAATGCGATTTCAAAGAGTGCTCCCACCGATGTCACCTTTGCCATATTACTCGTCCTCATTTTCATCAAAAAAACCAGCTGCATGATGCGGTTGATTGTAGAAATCACCGCTACGACCCCCATCCCCGCATTAGTTGCGTCCCCTGAGAAATATTTTGGTGACGTCCACCACACAACAAATGCTGGATTGACCAACATCACCCAGAAAAGCAGGAGCCCAAGTAAAGGCAAAGTCGCAGAGTACGCCTTTCGAAACCCCTTGATCGCCTCCTCCTGCCTTCCTCCGGACCACTCTAGGCTCCACTTTGGAAGAAAGGCCTCAACGGTGCGTTGAAGAAGCATTGCCAGCTGCAACGACAAACGGCTGGTAACCGCAAACCCCGCCGCCTCTGACAGGCTGGAAAATCTTGCGATCAGCACCCCTTGCCCTGCTGTGGTGACTTGTGCGGCTAAGTTCAGAGCAAATAGACCGATTGAAAATCGAAAAAGTTCTTTCAGTTTTTTAAATTCAAAGAATCGGAATTCAATAGAAAAGGAAACGAGTGTTGCCCGCCGAACCGCGAGCCAGCTGCCCAATGAACTAACCAGACCGGAAATCGCATAACTCCATACGTAACTGCGCGTGCCAAGCCCGAACTCTAATAAGAGCCCGAAGGTTAACACCATCAAAAGCTGTCCGATGGATGCAATTAGGTTGACAAAAAAAACCCGATTCGCTGCGTGCAGAACTCCGATATAAATCTTAAACGGTGTTTGTATTAGGTGAATGACAAGTATCCCCCACCACAGCTGAGCCGCCTCGGACGCCTGGCTTGCCTCAACATGAATAAACTGAAATAAAAAGGGTCCACAGATTGCTCCTACTAAAAAGATCAGGGCTCCCTGTGCACTGATAATGATAGCGGTTGTCGAAATCCAACGGCTCGCCTCATCGCTGGACTTCCTTGCAATGGGTCCCGCAAAAACCCGTCCCATCGATGATATCACTCCCAATTCCAGAAGATAAAAGTAGCCCATGAGTTGAAACAGAACACCCCACAGCCCAAATTCAGTCGAACTTAGATAATGCGTAGCCAGCTTTAAGCTTATGAGTGATGTTACCAATCCAAAAATAGTTACCCCGTAGGACGAATAGGCGGTCCATCGCGTGTGCTTGCTTTCTAGCGCATCATCGTAAATCGACGCCTTCTCAGGTTGCACGCTCACCAGCTTGCAAGATAGGCTTGGATCGTCACTCCTTTTATAGAACTATAAATCTGTGCGTCTTCTTTTTGTTGTCCAAGGGCAGTGCGAGCAAGACCAGATAGGATACACTTCAGCGGCCCGCCAGCTCTTGGCCGAGGGGTCTATCGATAGTTTGAGCTTCTTTTTTCCCCTTCGTGAATATTCGCGGAGCAACAGCTGGGAGGATACCTGGACTGCGCTCATTGAAGAGGCCAAAGCAACTGGGCCTACTTGCATTTTCTTTCAGTTTTTTACCCATAAATCAGCTTGCGTCGATATTCTGATCGCTGGCCTTAAAACTCTCCGTCCGAAGCCTACTATTATAACAAGTTTCGGAGATGCTTTTTCAGGTGGCTTTTTTGTACCCCATCCCTCTTTTTCATACCTAGAATTGAGCCGGTTTTCTGATATCAACTTTCAAACAACGATGGGCCGTTGTGCCACGTATTTAAAGAACCGTGGCTCAAGAACACTGGTGTATTGCCCTCACGGTTTTTGTCAAAAACGATTTCTGCCAGAAACCAAACTGAGCCAAAATCCAAAGCTTTTCGATGTCGCGTTTGTTGGTAGCCGGACCATCTCTAAAAACCCCTTTAGTATTTATTTTAAATACGGGCACATGCGGCAAGACCTTGTTTTGCTTCTTCAAAAAGATTTTAGTTCACGGTTTGGGCTTTATGGCCAACGCTGGGAAGGCTACCCCTCTTGGCAAGGTGCTATTGCATACGATGATCAGCTGACTGCGATACGAAAAAGCAGGCTATCTTTCGGTGGATATCCAGGATCTATGGAGCTCTTTTACCAATCCGATCGCCCTTGGATAACGCTACTAAGCGGGGTTCCTTTAATCGATTGGGATGTTCCTGGTCTTTCGTGGATGTTGCAGAATGGCGACGACTGGTATCCCGTCTCAACCCCTTCTCAGATGATCCAGCAAATTAAATCGCTCCTACCGCAAGACCAGAAACTCCTTCAAGAAAAAGCCCATCTTGCAGCGATGCGAGCCGCATCCCGCCATAGTCAATACCACCGAATGCGCTTTATGGTTCGAACCGCATCCCTTCGGTGGGCAGCTAGGGACACCCGTAAGACCCCTCCCCTTCCTCCTTTTGATTTCTTTCTTCCCGAAGTGGATATTCAAAAGATCCTGCCACAGATTTTGGTCGGCTGGTAATTTCACATTCCCGCCCATTAAAAACCCTCCCTGACTAGCGCATTTCCTCTTATCATCTTTCCGTGTTGAAAATAATCAAAGTGGCAATGCTTGTTGAAGATGTTCGCAGCATCTCCACCGAAACCATTCCACGATTTGCGAGCGCCCCGCTAGCGCTTCTGCAGGGATTTTCCAAAACTGGTCTTCCATTGGAAATTCATGTTGTTTGTTGTGTTCGACCAGGCACCCCGATACCAAGAAATCTTCCTGCAAATATTCACTATCATTTTCTTCCTGTCCCCAAAGTAGGTTTTTTGCGCACATTGCACTTGGGTTGCTTTTTCTCTACTCGCCGTCTTCTTCAGCGACTACAACCCGACTTGGTTCATTCTCACGGCACAGAAGCTTGGTGCGCTATAGTCGGGTCACTCCTTCCCTTACCAAAGATCCTTACCGTTCACGGCTATCTGAATGGAATCAATCGCGTTGCCCCTCTCCGGCCTTGGCCTCACTGGGCACTCCAACGTCTTCTTGAAAGCATCAGCCTTCCGAAATATGAATCCGTAATCTGTCTTTCCGACTTCATGGAAACATCCCTCCGAGCCAAAACCCGTAGCACAAATCTCATTTCCAACGCAGTTCGTCAGGAATTTTTTTCTACCCCACTATCTCATTCTGATACGGACCCTAAGGTTTTGCGCATCGTGAATATCGGTTCTGTGTATCACCTCAAACAGCAGTGCGAACTGATTGAAACTTTGATTCGCTCTCCTCTTGCCCAACGTTCCGTTGACTGCGTCTTTCTTGGTGGCTTGGACACGACCACACAGTATGGCCAAAATTTTGTACGCCTCATGAATCTGAATCATCCCAATGTGACCTTAAAGCATATTGATCATTTGCCAGTTGATGCCCTTATCGAACTTTTAGATCACTCCGACTGCCTTGTTCACGTTTCTAAAACAGAATCATTCTGTTTGGCAGTTGCAGAGGCTCTTGTACGCTCAAAAAAAGTCTTCGCTTTCGACTCGGGCGGCATTCCTTTTGTCTCCCAAGGCTTCCCTACAGCCACCCTGATTCCAAACGAACATTGGGAAGAACTTTGGTTGGCAGTGGAATCGTGGGCCAAAGTCAAACCCCTCGTACCCACCCCCCAAGATGCTGCAGATAATAGATACTTGCCAAAGACGATTGCTGAACAACACTTTTTGGCTTACGACAAGTTGTTGTCACTCAATTAGGCATGCACTTTTTTGGGTTCATTTATTTTGACAATCATTGAGCTTTCGCAAGTCCCGCGCGAGGAAACTTTATCTGCTTTTTCGGAATGTGATTGCTTCGTTCTTTCCTCAGAACGTGAGGCTCAACCTATTGCTCTACTTTAGGTAATGAACCTATCTAGTCCTTAGATCACAAAAGAACTGAGTTGTATTTGTAAAATGCCAAGCGGATTTGTTGCTCATTATGCTTCTACCATCGGGGAAGCGATCCGCGGGGTTATCACAAGATTCCGAACAAAAAGCCGACCTTAGAGGGTCAGGTTTTACTGCAACTTAGTAAGCGTATAACAAAGACAAAACAGTCTTGGCGTGCATTAAATTAGTCGAGGGACTGTGCTCTAAATAAGTTTTTTTGTTTTAAGCCCGACTTTTCCCATTTTCTGAAATAGGCCCTTGCTCCTTTATCTACAGAAAAGAATTCCCTAACTAGTTCACTGTTTCTCGCGCCCTGATTCCACGTTTTGTTTTTTCGGGTTTCGAAACTTGTTGCAAGGCTTTCAGCTTTTGGTGCTGCCCAGAATGCATGAATCCCCAAATGAGCAAGATCCTTTAACCCAGGGACATCAGCGAAATAACAAGGCAACCCACAGGCTAATGCTTCGACTGATGCAATACTTAACCCCTCAAATAATGATGGCATTATGTAATAGTCTGCGGCCCAAAGGTAATTTCTTACATCCATTTGCGACCCACACCAGCAGATCTGCTTGGAAAGATTTAATTTTTCAGCCTCTTTTCTGTCCTTTTTTTCTGGGTGTTCAAAACCTACTTGCAAATAGTAAAGCTCTGGATCTTGTATTTTCTTTAACATTCGAACTATCTCAATGTAGTTTTTGACATCTGACCCATTCCCAATCGATACCAGAACCTCTTTTTTTAGTGGAATTTGTATTTTATCACGTGCATGGTTTTTTTCTTTTTCGGATGGTATCCTGTAACATTGCGTGTCAAACCAGTTCCAGATTAGCTCGCTTGGATTTAATAATCTGGTCTTTTCATTGTTTTCAACGGAAGGACTTATGGCTATGTGTTTGCATCCCATCATTCGGCACAGATATCTTTCAATGGTTTTTTGTAATCGCAAAATCCCGGAATAACCAAAGTTATTGTGAATGGTTCGGAAAATTCGACAGCCTGAATACCACGAGAATAATACCATAAACAAACTAAGACTCTCCTGATGAACATGGACAATAACGGGATTGATTGCCTGTAGTGATTTCCAGTAATGCCAAAGCCCGTAAATCAGCTTAATTCCCCTTTCCATTGGCAAATGGTGAACCGAAAATCCGGCTTGTCTCAATTGGGTTGCGTAAGGTCCTAGATTCTTCCCTAAAGCCAACACATGGAGCTCAACTCCTTTTTTAATCCACAGAGGCGCCGCTAGTTTAAGCATAACTTCTGCGCCTGATGGCCTCAGTTCCCCAAGCACATGAAGGACGCTTAATGACATTCTTGCGGAGTGAGGTTTTTTACTCTGATTTCTTTCGTGCTGATAAAATAAGTTCCAACTGAGCTACCGAATCTTTGGTCTCGAGTCTGACGGCGGGTCTTAGTAAAGGCCAAATGGAATCAATATATTCGGCAGTGGCTTTTCTGAGGCATTCGACTCTTATGTCTTCAAACCCTTTTTTTTCTACTTGATGAATATATTCGCTTAAGAGTTTCCTTGTAGCTCGTGAATACTTTGGATACATGAGTTCATACAGCCAATCTGGGTATGTTTGAAAATCTAATGGTGGAATTGGATCTTCAAGACTGCTGTGACCAGTTAGGTCAAACTTATGAATCATCATGCCGCCCGGTTTTAATATTTTTAGGCAGGCCCGAAAAAATCCATCAAGATCCTCTACGTGCTCTAGTACATCGTGTGAGAATAAAAAGTCGACTGACTCAGGCAAGGATGCCTTCTCAAAATAGTCGCGAATGAGCACCGCCCTTTCTTCGTCAATTTCCCCTAATCCTGAATGTGAGAATATTTTCAAAGCGTTTGGTAATTCAGGCCTTTTTACAAGTTTCTTCAGAATATTTTGCTGCGTCTCACAAATTTTGTTGGACATATTCTTTTCAATCAAATATATTTTATGAAATCCTCCGCTTAACATAAGATCGGCACTTGCCAAGCAGTCGCCGCAACCGATCTCGCAAGCAGTTCCGCCCATCTTTATTTTCAATCTTTTAATCTCATTATACAAAGTTTCGCAAATTCGCAGATGCCTTTGAAAGGCCTTGTAAGGATCCCCCGCCAACACAGGAAATGTTGGATTGCCTGGACGTCCAAGCAATGCTTTCAAAAGTGTTTTTCCGCTGCTAGCAGATCGATGAATGATTGTTTTGAAAACAAGATTTGGATGTAACATGGTCTGTCATGATGAATGCACCGTCTGTGCCAAAAAACAAGCCTCATACACCTGTATTTGATCTTTTCTCTGCATTTCTTCCTCGTGATCTTTTAACCCAAAAATTAGCCTTCCCACGTATTCACTTTCTGGCCCGACCTCGGCAGATCTGGGTAGCTTGTAGGAAGCTGTGGACACTTTTCTCTCAGCTCTTTTTAGGTCGGTCTCGGTTTTCAACGAAGGTGCCATGATTCCAGTTATGACTCTGGCGGCGCTTTGCCAACTTCCGGTTAAGCCCTTTCCGAAAGGCGCCGGCTGGCGCTATCAGCAATTAATAAAGTACTCTTTCACGTTTCACCAGCCTGAGGTTCCTAACTACCTTATTTGGGCTGCTGATCCCATTCGCTTCGCCCGCTCTCTTTTTACTCATCCGAAGGAAAAGCCCTGCAAGCTGATTCGGATGAGTCCACCATGCCTTACCGCGAATCCTATCAACGTCTTTTTCGTGAAGAACCACCTTTGGGCCTCAAGTCTTTTATTGCACAGCATATGATGATAAAGAAAGCCATTGCTCAAGAAATGCTAACCAAAATTGATACCCATTCTCCCGGCAAAGACCCTTGTGCTTGGAAACTTATGCGCTCTTTGCGATCCAAGGGGCTTAATCTGTTCGGCGAATATGAGACGTATGGCTGGTATTCTTCTTTGCATTATCCAGACCAGATTAGTAGGATCAATTTTCAATGGCTACGAGATGGAATTTCTCATTTGGGTTATCCCCCGACCTCTGCAAAACTTGTTCGCCTCTCTGCTTCTTTTGACTACACCTCTTTTGTGTATTATCGGGCAAGTTGTCCTTCACTTTTTTGCAGGAAGAAAGCAATAGGGTGAAAAAGATTCGCGTTGCTTTTTTAGTCGTCGACGACCGCTTTAATGAGCCCCTTCCCATCCCGTTTTTTGGCACTGCCCCCACTGCACTCTTACAGGGTTTTGCATATTACCCCGATGATGTTGAAGTTCATGTTATCTCGTGCATTCAAAAGCCTGTTCCCTGCCCAGAGAAACTAGCCCCGAATATATGGTTTCACGGACTCCTAGTTCCAAAATTTGGCTTTTTGCGGACTCTTCACCAAGGATGTGTCCGCGCTGTGTGCAAAAAACTGAGGGAAATTCAACCCGATATCATCCATGCACAGGGGACGGAACGTTGGTGCGCAATCAGTGGAGCTTTTTCTGATCATCCGCGGGTCTTAACCATTCATGGCAATCTTCGATTGATCAACCGTCTTAGTCCTATGAAGCCCCGACTTTATTGGACTCTGCAGACTTGGCTTGAAATCTTTTCGATTCCCCGCTTTGACGGAGTTGTGTGCATCACTGAATATACTCGGAAAAATATTACTGACCTTGCCCGTAAAACTTGGGTTGTCCCCAACGCTGTTGACCAATCCTTTTTTGATATTTCTCGAAAACCGGTTGAACCAACTGAAATTATTGTCGTAGCTCATATTCAAGAGCGTAAGAATCAAAACCTTTTTTTAAAGGCAATCTCGCCATTGGCTGAAAAAGCTGACTTTCGTGTAAAGTTTTTTGGCTATGGCACAAAGGATCATCCTTATGGCCGAGAATTCTTTTCCCTTTTAGCCTCTCGCCCATGGGCTTTATTTGGCGGTATGGTTGGAAGAGAGCAACTGCGTGATGTTTTTTCACGTGCCTCACTTCTTGTGCTTCCATCCTTGGAAGATAACTGCCCTATGTCTGTCCTCGAAGCTATGGCGGCGGGTGTTCCGGTCATCGCAAGTGCTGTAGGCGGAATTCCTGAGTTGATCTGCCACGGTCAGACCGGCCTCCTAATTGACCCGCGCTCGACTACCTCAATCCTCACTAATATGGAGCGTTTTTTGCTTAACCCTGCCTTTGCTTCTGGTTTGGCTGATGAAGCGAAGAAGGTTGCCCAAGCAAAGTTTCACCCGCGCTCGATTGCTGAGGCACACATCAATATTTATCGGGAGCTTGTATGCAAATGAAATCCTCTGAGCAAACAATCCCCCTCTTAATATTTCGTCATCCTGAGGTTTGATTGTGCCCCTGCGTGTTGCCTGTTTGCTTTCCTGTCATAATCGAAAAAGCCTTACCCTTGCTTGCCTTGAGTCAATCTACTCCCAGCTAAATGACTGTGGAGCTGATGTACAGATATTTTTGCTTGATGATGGCTCAACGGATGGAACTTCGTCCACAGTGCGTCAAAGATTTCCGCTTGTTAAACTCTTTTCTGGTTCGGGGAATCTTTTCTGGTGCGGTGCCATGCGCGTTTTGTGGCGCATTGCGGCACAAAGTAGCCCAGATTATTTTCTCCTACTTAACGATGATACTTTTTTCTATAAGAACGCTTTAGACGTTTTGCTTTCTTCGGCATCATTCTTAAATGACCAATGTCTGGTCGTCGGCTCTATTTGTGATCCAATCAACAAACAAAAGGTTTATGGAGGATTCGGACCTGTTTCCACTCCCAACTTTCAGAGCCATTTTAGCGGTATGCGCTTTTATCAAACTTGCAATGCAAACTGTCTTTTAATTCCAGACGTTATATTCCAGAGACTCGGGGTTTTTAATTCTGCCTACACTCACTCGATGGGAGACTTTGATTACGGTTACTTAGCGACGCGAAATTTCATCCCGATTCTTGAGACAGCTGACTTTGTTGGAGAATGCGCTCCCAACGATATAAGCAAATCTTGGCACAACAGCGCTCTATCACGCTACGAAAGATTCCGTCAGCTTTTTTCTCAGAAGGGATTGCCTTACCGCGAATGGTATGTGTTTTGCCGCCGCAACTATGGCCTGCGTTGGCCAATCAAGTTTCTTGGGCCAACGATTCGGATTCTTTTAGGTATTTGATTTATGATGTCCCCTCGCCGCTCTGTCCTGATCATTCAAGAGCACCTTCCCCACTATCGAGTCCCTTTCTTTGAGCAACTCCACAAAGATTTATCTGCACACGGGGTTTCTCTACAACTCATTTTCTCGCCGAAGACCCGTGAGTCTCTGCTTCCCGGCTACTTGCCATGGGCACTCCCTGCTCCCATGAACTGGCTTGGTCCCTTGGGTTGGCAGAATGTTTTCCCTCATGTGAAGGGGGTCTCGCTGGTGATTGCCCCCCAAGAGACTAAATATGCAGTGTTACCTCTTTTGATGATTTTGAAAAAATGGGGTGGATGGAAGTTTGCTTTTTGGGGTCATGGGAAAAACTTTCAATCCATTTATCCAAACTCTTTTTCAGAAAGATGGAAAAGGTTTATTTCCCGTCGGGCTGACTGGTGGTTTGCCTACAACAACTTAAGTGCCCGTGTTGTTCGGGATTTGGAATTCCCTGAAAACAAAATTACCGTGGTGATGAATTCGATTGATACTTCTAGCTTGATACAAGCCCGAGATTCCGTAACGCCATCACAACAAAACGACTTACGTAATGAGTTGGGGATTTTTTCCAAGAACATTGGCATTTATACCGGCGGCCTTTATCCACAGAAGCGGATCTCTTTTCTTCTCCAGGCGTGCAGGATCGTTCGAAAAAAGATTTCTGACTTCGAAATGATCGTAATCGGACGCGGCCCAGATGAAGCCCTAGTTGTTGAAACAGCAAAAAGGGAGCCGTGGCTTCATTACTTAGGCGCGAAAGATGATGCTGAAAAAGCGCCCTACTGGTCGCTGGCCAATGTTTGTCTTATGCCCGGTCTTGTTGGATTGGCTATTTTAGACTCGTTTGCTTTTGGAGTGCCCATGGTTACCACCGCATACCCATATCACAGCCCTGAAATTGACTATTTGACGCACGGAAAGACCGGCTGGATCTGTAATTCTTGGCAAGACCCCATTCAGTATGCGGATTCAATTGTAGATCTTTTGAGCAACTCAAATCGCTTGGCTTCGATGAAATCAGCATGCCTAACAGAGGCAAGCCACTACTCCGTTCAGAAAATGAGCTCTCTTTTTTGCAAAGGAATCCTGGATTGTTTAGGTCTTTGAGCTTTTTGACCGTTTCTTATCATTTTAATTTTCCTATGCTCACTGGTTCTTTTTGGAATGCGATATTTTTAACAACTCAAACATTGCGATTGTCGAAAGTAAGTTTGGCACCAGGGAAGCGAGCCCATGCATGGCAAGTCTTCCAAAATAAGCCCTCCTCTTTATTTCTAGTTTTGTCTTTTTTACAAGTTCCTTAAAGTCGCTAATCGAGAGTTGGTGAATATGGCCCGTATTCCACCAAGCATGACCAAACAACATGGCTCTAGGCATTCTGCCAAAGACAAGGAGTTCGAGGCGGTTCCGTAAATTTGCGAAGTTTGGAAATGAGACAATCTGTCTTTTCGCTACACGACCCATTTCCGATAAAAGTTTCTCTGGGTACATCACCATTTGCAGGGTGACGTTGCAGACTGCATAATCGAAGACGTCATCTACCCACGGTAAACCTTCATCGATCCTGCCTTGCCGAACATTCAGCCCCTTGGATCTGCACACTTCAACTCCAGAAGGGCTAATTTCAATGCCCTCTACCTGTGCTTTTTTCCTCTCCACTAATAACTTCAACAGTGAACCTTCCCCACAACCAAGATCCAGGACTCTGGATCCCTCTGGGATCCAATCAACAATCTTTGAAAACTCCTCCCTATGTGCTGATCGGTCAGCTGTATACTTATACTCACGATTGTCTCCCATGCGGTTAAGTCCTGAAGCCATTTATGGCACGACAAACATGCTGGATGTCCTCGGTCGTATGGAAGATCGAGATCGGTAAACTTAGCTCAGTCTCGTGAATCAAGTCGGCGACGGGAAATGGCCCACCCGTTAATTTTCCGCTCATTGCCTTTTGTCTGCCTGGAGGCACGGGATAATGAATCTCTGTTTTAACGCCCTCCCGTAGTAGGTGCTCTCGGAGGGCATCTCGTTGCAAATGGCGGACCGCATAAATGTGGAAGATATCATGAAACGCAGAATCGCGATGTGGCAACACTAACTCTGCTAGTTTGAGTTCCTGAAAATAAATGTCCGCCAAGCTTCTTTTTTTTCGGTTCAAATCATCTAGATGGCACAGCTTTACGCGAAGAATTGCTGCTTGTACTTCGTCGAGGCGTGAGTTGACGCCCAAAAGATCGTTGTGGTATTTCTTTTTCGATCCGTAATTTCGCAACGTGCGAATTTCATCCGCTAGATCCTCTCGATCCGTGACCACTGCCCCAGCGTCGCCTAGAGCTCCCAAGTTTTTGGTGGGGTAAAAGCTGAAAGCCCCCGCATCCCCCCAAGTTCCAGCTTTTGTGCCACCCTGCATCGCACCATGCGCTTGTGCGCAATCCTCTACTATCTTCAGGCCATATTTCTCAGCGAGTCTTGTTAGTGCCTTCATGTCACTAATTTTTCCATATAAATGAACTGGCAAGATAGCTCGGGTTTTCTTTGTCACTGCTTTTCCCACTAAATCTGGGTTGATGTTATAAGTTTGAAGTTCTGGTTCCACAAGAATGGGTGTTAAGTCCGCTTCTAAGATCGATAGGATCGGCGCAATATAGGCGTTGGATGGCACTAAGACTTCGCTGCCAGGGGGCAGGTGCAGAGCCCGCAGCGATAAGGTGATCGCGTCTAGTCCCGAAGCGAGCCCTACGCAGTACTTTGCCCCGCACCATTCGGCAAATTCCTTCTCAAAGGCCGCCACCTCCTCCCCCAGCACAAACCAGCCCTTTTTTAATACTTTTTCAAAGGCCTTTCGAATATCGTTTTCGTGCAGCGCATTGCTCTTTCCTAGATTATCGTACTCAATCATGATTCGGGGTATGGCTTGTCGATATAATCGTTCACGTCATAAGGTTCGGATGCGAGCACAAGTAATACACAATCTTTAGAGAAGTCATCCATGGTGTGCCAATCTACAGTCTCTAAGATCAACCCCTTCCGTGGACTGTCCAAGTGGTAATTTGTTTTCTCGTGACCATTGTTTACATGAATCATCACTTTTCCTGCTACAGCAACAAGGAATTGAATATTTTTTTTGTGCCGATGTCCTCCACGCAATCCTTCAGCATGGTGAATAAAATAAACCCGCCGGATTGGGAATTTAACTACCTTCTCTAGAACAGAAAGCTCCCCCCGTGAGTCTGCGAATGTTGGAATGCCGATTACTTTTGCCATTTGTTTGTACTATTCAGCGATTGCTTTGCTTATCGGCATATAGTGGTTCTTAAAGTTATGGTTGAGAAGTGAATAAGTTTGGGCAGCTACTTTTTTAAATTGCTGGGGTTCGGCGATGGCCAATGGATTGGCATGTGGATATTCACGGGCGATCTCTTTGGCGATCTTCAGCAATTCCTTAATGTAAGGCTTGTAGATGTTTTTCAGCACATTTTCATTAATATCATACCCCCCAGCAACGCGCTTAATTCGATTTTTTGTAAAAAACCGCATCTCGTGAAAGTGATAAAAGATTAGCGGTCCTTCTGTACTGTCAGAGCTGTCACTTACCAGCCATTTTCCCTCAGCTTGGGGTCTGAGGGAATAATCCTTGCAGTTCCAAGGGGCAAGCCCAACTCCAGGTCCATCAAGCACTTTCACGCCTTGAAATCTTTCGGGCCAGTCGTCCAGATATTTTTGATCTCCGAATTTTCCCGCCTCGACTCGCGCAAAGCACCAATCAAGACATTTGTCCCGCCACCAGCGTAATGCATTGAGTCCTTTCTCATTGTTCCGAATGGTTACATATTGAACGCAGTAGACTCCGTGAATTCTGCTTTGATCATACTCAGCTGCATAGCTGTGCGGCGTAATTCCGATAGAGGCATCTCCCATTCTCGCTTCCAGTTTTTGCGCTGCGTCATAAAAATAAAGATCTGCATCGA
>Ga0214921_10004726_pt1 | contig 19803 bp, 13 predicted proteins | sample LL1505_MetaG_FD_177992 | JGI IMG/M metagenome (GOLD analysis project Ga0214921, IMG submission 177992) | Freshwater microbial communities from Lake Lanier, Atlanta, Georgia, United States - LL-1505 | ecosystem: Environmental > Aquatic > Freshwater > Lake | place: USA: Georgia | collected...
ACCGAAGGTATGACAAATTTTCTAAGATCTATTTTTTGTATAAAAATATATAAAAAATAAATTTTTATTTGTATATTGATACTTAATAAATTTAAAAAAAGAAACAATATAAATATTAAACAATACTATTATAAAAATATTATATTATATTATAAAAATATTATATTATAAAAATATTATATTATATTATATAAATGGCAGAAAATAATATAATAGATACTTTAATTTGGATTATTCCTTTATATGGTGATGATAAGAATGAAGGTGTAAATGAATACACATCATTTAATAATGTAAATTTTGATACTATATTACAATTTATGGAATGTATAAAAAACAAACCTGAAAAATTATATAATATAATAGAAATGAAAATACATATAGCTATATATGGTAATTGTAATGAAATATCAAATAAACCTTTATTAAAAACTATTTTAGATAAAGAAGATAGTTTAAAAGAAAATTTAAAAATACATTTAATGACCACAGATTTTGATTATGGAGGGAAAAAATATAATAGATCAATAATAAAAAATATTTTTGATTTATTATCACCAGAAAATACTAATATAATTGTTTTAGAGGGTCACGGAACGAAATGTGGAAGAACTAGATATAAAGGCAGAGATTTATCACAAAATTCATTATTATTTCTTGGTGAATTTAATCTTCATATATATTATTTATTAGATCAAATTGGTAATAAAAAATGTATAGTAATACCAAGAATGTGTTTTGGTAGTATATTTGTACAAGGTGTTGATATTCCAGATACATGTGATTTTATTATTCCACAAAAAGCAGGAACATTACAAGGAAATTCAGAATGTTCAGTACAATTAATAATATTTTTATTATATATTTGTGGAAAAAAATTAAATTTTATATTAAAACAATTAACATTTTGCAAAAATGAAAATTACACATTAATATCCAAAAATCCAGAAAAAATATATAGTAATATTGATATATATGATCAAGATATGTCTGATACTTTGATTCAAAATTATTTGTTTGAAAATGTTGATAAAATGGAATATACACAAAAATATTTAAAATATACACAAAAATATTTAAAATATAAACAAAAATATTTAAATTTAAAAAAACTAAATTATTTATAATTTCATAATAACCCTTAATAACCTATCAGTTGATAGTTATTTTTGATTCATATGACTTATGATATATTTTTCTAGTGGTTTAAAGAATATTATAATTTAGAAAAATATATTAAATAAAATATATAAAATTAATTTTATTATTCTTTCTTTACAAATTTCTTGAATCTATTTTTTCTTCCTTCTTCTACAATAATTTTTATTTTTTCAAGAGTTAGATCTTTTATTTCAGTATTTTCTGGAAATTTAACATTTATTGGTTTTGATATTTTTTTTCCTTTATCAGTAACTCTAATATATTTACCGTATGGTCCTTCTAATATAACATATTCTATTTTTCCTTCTTTACCTTCCCATAAATATTTACTTTTTTTTTCATCTATTAATCCAGAAATTAATTCTATTGTAATATCTTCTTCATTTTCTATTTTTGATAAATTTAATGTATTATCTCCATATTTAACATAAAAACCATATTTTCCTCTATATAATTTTACATCCTTTCTATCAAATTTACCAAGAGATTTTGGATATGCTAATATTTTTAATGCATCTTCTAATGTTATACTCTCAACACTATGTGGTGTTTTTAATGGAGCAATATTATGTGTCTTTCCATTATTATCTATCATAACTACTGGACCATATCTTCGTACAGTTGCAATAACATCATATCCATTTTCATCTATTCCTAATATTCTTTTATCTTTATCAACATATTTAATTTTATCTTTTGATATTTTTTCAATGATTGGATGAAATTCTTTAAAATAAAAATCATTTAATAATTTTAACATTTTTAATTTACCTTCGGCAACTTCATCTAAATATTCTTCCATATTTGATGTAAATTTATAATCCATAATATTTGGAAAATAATTTATCAAAAAATCAGTAACAATAGTTCCAATTGATGTTGGAGTTAATTTTCCACTATCTTTTGCAATATTATTTTTAATAATATTTTCATTAATTTTTTTATCTGATAAATTCCATTCTAGTTTTAATGCATCTTTTTCTATTCCATTATTATCTTTTTTTTCTACATATCCTCTTTCTTGAATTTTATTAATAATATTCGCATATGTTGATGGACGTCCAATATTTAGATTTTTTGGATCTAACTTATTAACAAGTGATGCTTCGTTATATCTTGGTGGAGGTTTTTGATAATCCTGTTCACATTTCAAATTAGTTAATTTTAATTTATCTCCTACATTTGTAATAGTTGTTGTGATATTATTTTCAGTTTCTTCTTCTAAATTTTGTATATTATACACCTTTAGAAATCCATCAAATATAATAGTACTGATATCTGATTGAAAATAATAATCCTTAGTTTTTGATATTGATATTTGTGTTGTTGCAATATTTAATTTTGCTGAACTCATTTGACTGGAAATAGCTCGTTTCCATATTAATATATATAATTTAGATTCATCGGATCCTATTTTTCCTGATTCAGATAATCCAGTTATTTCTATATGTGTTGGACGAATAGATTCATGTGCTTCTTGAGTATTTTTATTTTTGACTGTATAATGTTTTTCATTATGATAATGTGTACCATAAGTAGATTTTATATAATTACCAATAATTTTTATCGCTTCAGATGATAAATTTATAGAATCTGTTCTCATGTATGTAATATGACCAGCTTCATATAAATTTTGAGCAGCCATCATAGTTCTTTTAATAGTAAAACCTAACTTTCGCGCTGCTTCTTGTTGTAATGTTGATGTAGTAAATGGTGGAGATGGATTTTTAATTTGTATTTTATCACCTTTTCCAGATATCTTAAAATCAGAAGCGATAAATTTATTCATTAATTCTTTTGCTATTTTTTCACCTTGTATATTTGTTTTATATAATTTCAAAAGTGATCCTGATATTTTTTCTGATATAGCTTCGGATTTTTCAGAAGAATCAGATTCTAAACCATCATCATTATTATCATTATTATCATTATTATTATTATTATCAATTATATCGGCAGATTTTTTTATTTGATAAAGATTAGCAATAATATTTTTATAAAAATCAGCCTTAAATTTAAATTCAGATTTTATATTTTCTTTTAAGAATTGTTGTATTTCTCTTTCTCTATCTAAAATAATACGTACAACAACAGATTGTACTCTACCAGCAGATAATGATTGACCTATACTTTTCCATAATAATGGTGATATTTCATATCCAACAATTCTATCTAACATACGGCGAGATTTTTGAGCATCTACAAGATTATAATCTATATTTCTTGGATTATTTACAGCTTTTATAATTTCATCATGTGTAATAGAATTAAATGTAATTCTTTTAGCATCTTTAATATTTAATACATATGCTAAACTCCATGCAATCATTTCTCCTTCTCTATCTTCATCAGTTGCTAATAATATATCACTTGATGATTTTGCAAGATTTTTTAGATCAGATATAACTTTACTTTTACCATCTAATGGTTCATATGTTGGTTTAAAATCATGTTCAATATCAATTGACATTGTTTTTGCTGATAAATCTATAATATGACCGATAGATGCAGTAATAATATAATTATCACCTAATATAGATTGAAGTGTTTTTATTTTACCAGGAGATTCAACTATAACAAGTATTTTTTCTCCTGCATATGTATTTATTGTTTTTGTTTGTTTTGTAGATGATTTTGTAGTTGGTTCAACTATTTTAGTTGGTTTAACTATTTTAGTTGTTTTAATAATTGGTAATTCTGATATTAAACTTTCAGATCTAATACTTTGCGATTTAATAGATTTTGTTTTAGTAGATTTTGTTTTAGTAGATTTTGGTGGCATAATAATAATAATATAAATATATGTTTAATTATTTGTTAATTATTTGTTAATTATTTGTTAATTATTTATCAATTTTTTTATATTATTAAAGTTAATTATATTATAAAATAAAAAAAATTTGAATAATAATAATTTTGTAATGATATTTATTTAATAATATAATATTATAATATTATATGTCATTAAATCCAGCATTAATTCCTGTTAAAAAAGATGTTGAAACAATTCGTAAAACTGTTCTAACTAATGTTATTAAAATGATTGCAGAAAGAGGTTATATAAAAAAAAGTCTTGAAAAAAATATACAAAATATAGAAAAAATAAAAGATGATGATGTATATCAAATATCATTAGATATTAATATAAAAAAAAATAATACAGATAAACAAAATACTGATAAATTTGATGGATCTATTATTATGATAAAAATAATACATATGAAAATACAAGGTATTGCAAAAATACCTGAAGTAAAAGAATTTATTAATTCATATAAAAATTATCATAAAATATTTATTTTTGATTCTATTTCTGAAAAAGCAAAATCATCAATAGCAGATATACCTAATAATGAAGCATTCAATGAAGTATTTTTTATGATTAATATTGTTGATTATATAGATTCACCCAAATATGAATTATTAACTGAAGAAGAATCAAAAGAAGTTATTGATACATATATATTAAAGAAAAAAGAAATGATGAAAATATTAACAACTGATCCGATTGTAGATTATTTTAATCTTAAACGTGGAGATATTATTCGTATTATTAGACCATCTGAACAAAGTGGAAAAAGTATTGCTTATAGAATTGTAGCAAAAGGTTCATCTTAAAGTTTATTATTCTTTAATCATTTGAAAAAATAATTATTTTTAGAGCTTAAATTAATATTTGATTACTCACAACATGTAAACAATTAACGGATATTAAAGTTTATTATTTTTTATATAAATTTATTATTTTTTATATAAGTTTATTATTTTTTATATAAATTTTTTCTTTTACCAAGATCATTATTATTTGTTTCTTCAATAATTCCATATATTTTTGATATATTTGTAATTGTAGATAATGGTTTTAATTGACCAACTTTATCAATATATGATGCTTCACTAAACATTCTATCAAATAATTTACGAGATGTTTGTGTAAATCTATCATTTTCTTCTTTTTTAGAAGATTTATCATATAATTTTTTTATATCTTCTTTATAATTTGATTCGTCTGATTCTGAATCAGAATTTAAATATATAGATTTTTCATCTTCTGTATTTTCTTTTTTATTACTATTACTATTATTATCACTATTATTATCACTATTATTATCACTATTAATATCACTATTAATATCACTATTAATATCACTATTAATATCACTATCAAGATTACTTAATTTTATTTTATTTTTAATGATATCTCTAATTAATGTTATAATATTTTCTTTTAAATTTTTATTAATATATAATATTGTTTTTAATTGATTTAAATTTAAATTTTCATATTGATCCATATTTATTATAATCTTTTATATTTTTTTTCTTTTATAATCGATAAATAAGAATTTAGCATATTTCTTATTTTTATAGCTTATAAAATATATTTTCTTTTTATTTTTATAATATATATGACACAAGTAAATGGTCCTATAAATGTTGTAAGATTAGAAGGAGAAATATTTAATATTAATAAGATAATATATATATATTTTGATCATCATTATGATCTTTATATACAAACAAAATGTAATGATTTTATATCTGATGATATAGTCGTATATTTAAATAAAGAGTTTTCAAAAATAAAAAATAAATATATTGATTTTTTTATGGAAACTACAATTGAACAAAAAGATTTATTTTTATCAAAAATATATAAAAAAGATAGATATATTGATGAAATAAATAAATTTTTTATGACAAATATATTAATACAAAATAATAAAAATTTAGGAACAAAAATAAATAAAAATATTAGATTTCATTATGTTGATATTAGAAATGAATTTAAATTAAATTTTTATAAAATATTTGATAAAATAAAAAAAAATATTAAACATAATAATAATAGCTCAAAAATTATTTATGAAGAATACAAAAATCTTATAGATGAAATAAATAATAAATTAGATGAATTGACAAAAATATTAAAAAATAATGGAAATAAAATGATAGAAAAGATTAAATTAAAATATAATCATCCTGAAATAAAAGAAAAATTTAATAATTTGATAGATAATATATATGATTATATTAATATTTTAAAAAAAAATATTATAAATATAAATAATTTAGAAGAAGTTGATACACAATATATTGAATTAATTAAATTATATGCATGGTTAATGGATATATATTTTTTAAGACGATTTTTAGATAAAGATTATATTACTAATGGAATTATTTATTGTGGAGTTGGACATGCATTAAGATATATAATATTTCTAATAAAAGAATGTAACTTTAATATTACACATGGATCTTATTTATCTAAACCTATAACATTAATTAATGAAATAATAAAAAAATCAGATATTAATGATATTGAAAATATAAAATCTCTATTTATTAAAGAAAATTATACACAGTGTATAGACATATCATCATTTCCAGACAATTTTTCTTGATACTATAAAAATATAATATTATATTATATTATATTATATTATATGGAGATACCACAAGTACCTGAAGTAATACCACCATCACCACGATCATCACAACGATCATCACATCGATCATCACAACGATCATCACAGCCATCATTACTAGAAGTGCCACAACCATCACCACGATCATCACCACGATCATCACAACCATCATTACTAGAAGTTCCACAACCATCACCACAGCCACAACCATCACCACGATCATCACAACGATCATTACTAGAAGTGCCACAACCATCACCACGATCATCACCACGATCATCACAACCATCATTACTAGAAGTGCCACAACCATCACCACGATCATCACCACGATCATCACAACCATCATTACTAGAAGTGCCAGACCTACTATCATCGCAATCATCTAAATCATCATCTAAATCATCATCAAGATCATCATTTCTATCATCACTTCGGTCATTACCAGTAGGTTCACATAGAATACCACGAAAAGAATGGATAGAAACCGAATCTAGTGTAATAAAAAGTATAAGTGATGAAATTAAAGAAATTAAAAAAAATACCTGCTATACAGAAAAAAAAGAATTAAAAAATGTAAAAACATGTAAAATATCAGATGAAAAAATAGAAAATATTTCATATTTTTTATCACATAAATTACCTAAATGTAAAGAATTAAAAATAGATTTAAAATTAATAAGTGATGGACATATAATTAGTAGAGGAGCATTTGGATATTCATTTTTAGTAGAAAATAAAGAAAATAAGAAAATAATTATAAAAATAATAATATGTGATACAGATATTAGTAATTCATTTGAAGATATAAAACCAGAAATATTATTACATAAAATGATATCAAGATTAGATCAAACTGACAATTTTGTAAAATTATATGGATATTTTACACTAGAAAAAACTACATTCTTACATAGAAATAAATATGTATATAAAAATATTAATGACGAACGTATTTGTGAATTAGAAACACGCCGATTGGGAAATGATTGTGAAACATATTTATTTATTGAAGCTGGTAATTACGATTTAAAAAAATATAAACAAGAATTAAGTAATGATTTAAATGAATTAAATGAATTTACACATTTATTTTATAATTTTATAAATTTTTATAAGATATCAGAAAAATTTTTACTTGAAAAACACATAGTTGTAGATCAATCAGATAAAGATCAATATGTATTTATTCATAGTGATATAAAACCAGATAATTTAGTAGTTGTTGATAATGGTGATAGTAAAAAAATAAAATTAATAGATTTTGGAGTTTCTTATCCTACAAATACATTTTATCAGTCAACAGAAACAGGTACTAAAAGAATGTATATGTTATTATTTGGATCAAATTCTAAATTATATAGAGGTTCGATATTATTTGATATTTTTTCTGCAATTATAAGTTATGTAGAAGTAATGGTTTATAAAATATCGGCTTATAATATTGAAGAAGAAAAAAAAAGAGGTGACAGTTCAGATAAAAAGCCAGCAGATATTGAAAAAATACCTATGGATAAGAATATAGAAATGTTTGAAATAATATGTGCAGATTTTATAAGAATGTCTGAAAATGTATTATTAGGTGATGCAAAAATAAAAAGTAGAAAATTAATTAATATTGCAGAAAAAATATTTAATTTATTTAATAGTAAAATAATTGTGAATTATAAAACTACAGTTTTACCAAAAGAAGATATAACTGAACAACAAAAAAATGAAGTATACGATATTTTAATTGATGTATGCAATTTTAATATTGAAGATAAATCCGATGAAGAAATAAAAATACTAAAAAAACAATTAAAAACACTAAAACAACAATATGATCATATTGATAATGTTATACAAACAATGTTAAGATTATAAAAATTAAGATTATAAAAAATTATTATTTTCCTTAAATTTATCACATAATGATTTTAGTTTATATTTATCAAAATAATTTATATATGTATAATAAAATAACATTCTAAAAATATTATTTTGAAATTTATATATTTTTTTATTTTTATAATATTCTCTGATTGTTTTTATATATTCTTTTTGAATTAGTCTATTATTTTTTAATTCATAATAATCTTTAAAATATTTACATTTATCATCAATATTTTTTAATAATAATATTGATTCTATAAATTTATTAAATTTATATTCAATAATATTTGGACCAAATGGGAAATTATTAAAAAATATATCATATAATTTATTTAATTGTATTTCAATTTCTTCATATTCATATATATTCATATCTATCTCTAAATTATAATGATGTTTATTATAAAATATTTTATAATTATATTTTTTTATTAAAAACATTGAAAAAAATATATTATTATATTGATCAATAAATGACGGAAATATAAATTCTAAATCCATTTTATTTAATAATTCTTTTTTAAAATTAATTAATTGTGTGATATCAATATTTTTTATGTTTGGTTCATCTATAAATGTCCATATACCAAATATAGTTATTATTTTTATTGGAAAATAAATATATTCATTATTTATTTGTATTATTTTACAGATTAATATATATAAATTTTCACATTTTGTTTGAAAAACATTATATACAGTATCTGGACCATAACCAGTTAACTCGAAAGATGTATAAGAAATATAATTCTTATACTTTAAATATAAGTAATGAATATATTTAATTATATCATAAGACATAAATAAATTATTATAGATATATTCATACATAAATTTAATATATAATAAATTTAATATATAATAAATTTAATATATAATAAATTTAATATATAATAAATTTAATATATAATAAATTATTTTTTTTTATTTTTATAATATTATATAAATGACAGATTACAAAGGAAAATATTTAAAATATAAAAACAAATATTTAGAATTAAAATCACAATTAGGTGGTGCATTTCCATTTTTGTTCGGGGAAGGTGGTAAAATCTCAATTATGGCAAATATTACAGGTCCTACTTTAGATAGAGTTAATCAAAGAAGAGTAAGATTAGGTTTACCATATTTACATACTTTACATATAACTTTACTTGAAATTCATATAAATTTTGCCAATGTAAGATCTAATATATTTTATGATCCACAATTAATTGATGTTATCGTACAATCTTTTAATCAGCATCTAAAAGGACCTGGAGTAGAAATAGCTTCTGGAATGGGAGGATGGGATTTTTTTGGTTTTGGTCCATCATTAGAAAATAAATATTGGGCGCGTATATATACATTACCACATAATTTTAGAGAAAGAGTAACAAGTTTTAGAATGGCTATTTATGATTTTATAACAGCACATGTCGGCAATCTCACACGTAAGTTTGACCCTAGACAAAATCCAGCAGATCAACATGATATAACTAATTATGTTATATATTCAACTGGAAATGGACAAAATAGGGATGATGAATTATATGCAGTAGTACGAGATCATTATCATGGTGTTGATACTTGGAGACCACATATTAGTGTAATTAGAATGATAGAATTACAACAAGGACAACTACAAATACCAGGACAACAAAAAAGCCAAAGACAATTATTTGATGAAGTAAATCAATTACAAACAACACAAGAACGTTCAGATCATATTACAATGACTATTGGACAAGTCCCTCCTATAAGTAGAATTCGTATGGTAACTGATATAAACCAATTACATATATCTATAAATGTACCCCGTCCTATATTAGTACGTGCTGTAGCACGTTTAGGACATCCTATAAATACAGAATATCGTATAGATGTTTAATTATCGATTTATTAAATAAAAAAATAAAAAAAATAAAAAAAATAATTAAATATAATTAAATATAATTAATTATATTTGCAACTTATAAAAAGTTTATTATTTATTTTTTAGTTCTAATACGAGGAGCTACAGCCATAGCCATAAGTTCCTGTAAAAGTAATTTAAATGCATATGGAATCATAACCTTCGAAATTTTATTAAGATTATTACAATTTGAACACATGTATATATCACTTGGCGATGGTTCTGTTTTATTACCTTTACGTGGTGCACGTTGTGCAAACAGACCACAAATATCACACACATATGTTGCATATGCATCAGAGTTATATAACATTTTTTCATTTAAGAATTTTGATACACCATGAGCTATAAGTGCATCACGCTCCATCTCACCTAACCGTAAACCACCGTCTCTTGATCTCCTTTATACCGAAAGAATTTATTAAAAATAAATTCTTACGATAGTTTACCACGCATATTGCAAACATTTCCGAATGCAGTCATTGCGCTCAACCTTGCTTAAGGATTGACACCATCTCTGGTGGGAGTAGACTATATCTTAAGCCAATTTATTATTTTATTAAATAATAAATCAGCCCACATCCATTTAGTCGTTGAACCTTCTCCATGCTATATAAATATAGTTTAGGAGCTTGGCTGCGGATTGTCCCAATCTTTACATTTTTTTACCATTGGAGCCGGCAATTAACCGGGTTCCTCTTATAGATTTCTCCATAAGAGTGGTATTGTAAAGTTCAAGTTGAATTATTGTTATTATTTATAATGCACAATTTTTAATTTAAATATCTTTTTGTATTTTATTTTTGCGATATCTATCTGTCGATTTTACTTTTTTTATTATTTTACTACTAATTTTTGGTTCATTATTTTGGTCATCAGAATTATCAGAATTATCAGAATTATCAGAATTCTCAGAATTATCAGATTTATCAAAATTATCAGATTTTTTTGGTTTAATTTTCTTTTTGGGTTTAAATTCTATGTCTATTTCTTTTTCTTTTTCTATTTCTTTTTCTTTTTCTTTTATATCTGTTTTTTTTATTTCTTTCATGTCATCATCAGATTTATCAGATTCATTAGAATGATCAGAATTATCAGAATCATCTGATTCATCTAGTGCATCCGGTGCATCCGGTGCATCAGCATATTTCCAAATATATCCACCTGCTGTGGTACGTCCATTTGCACCACTAACAGCTTTTGTAATAGAAGTCGAATCTATTTTAAGTTCACGTCCTGCTGATTTGATAGATTTATATTCTTTTATAAATTTACCATCTAGTGTAAATGCTTGTAATCGTTTACCGGTTTTACGTAATTTAGAATCATGTGACATGTTTTGTTGAGCTGTACACCATTCTAAATTATCTACAGAATTATTTTTACGATTTGCATCTTTATGATTTACATATGGTAAATTATCTGGATTTGGAATAAATGTTTCTGCTACTAGACGATGGACATATTTATTTTTTCTTTTAGATTTATCTGATAGCATAATTCGATTATAACCATTTGGATTTGGTACAGGTAATCTAATTGCCATAGTTTCTTTTACATATATGATACCTTTATTATCTACTAAGTAATTAGGATATTCTTTAATAGTTTTCATTGTATCCAGATTTAAAACTTCTTTAGATTTTTTATTTGTATTTTGACTGATTTTCTGATCGACATTCTGATCGACATTCTGATTGACTTTCATATCGACATTCTGATTGACATTTTGTCCAGCATTTTGATTAATTTCTTTATTACTGATTTTTATTTCTGTTTTATTATCAAAGTATTTATTCATTGAATCTTGTTTAGATATATATTTTAAATTTGATACTTTATTATTATTTTTATTTCTATCAAGATGTGTAACATTATAATTTATTGGACATTCACCAATAAACATTTTTGCTACAAGTTGATGAATCTGATATGTTATTTTTTTAACTTTTTTACCAACATCTAAACGTACAGCTAAATAACCTGTTGCTTTATTTACTGTTAGTGTTTTAATATTATTTGTATTTAAATTTTTAATTTGACCAAAATTAGATATCGCATATGATTTGTTAAAAGGTTCATCTGGAACAGGAAGCCATAGTTCTTGTTCATTATTATTATTGTTTTCCATTTTTTATAATATTTAATTATTTTTATGTTTAAATATTTGTGCATTTATAATTCAATTTTTTAGGAGTTTCCCGCAATTTGAATGTGTCGCCCAATGATGTATTTTTGGACTAACATACTCTTTTTCTGAGTATATTAAGGCTATGTGATACACCCTTAGAGTGTACCACCGTAGAGTAACCTTCGGGTGGTTGTCTTGTTAGTAATGTTCGTGGTCCGCGTGGACGAGAATTACCTGTCCACACGGCTTTTCCATTTCTTCTTACATAGAATACTTCAGAACGTACTTGTAAACAATATACTGGACATTTTTCATCAATATATGTTTCTTCTTGAACATTTTGTGTACTTGTATGTCCATGATTTACTGTTGGATTAATTCTTGTTTTTATCACACTGGCTCTTAGTATATCATGATTACTTATAACTTCTCTATTTTCAATAATTACTTTATTTCCAGCATTAATATGTTTTGAAATCATGCAAGCCCATCCAGCATGTAAACATAATTGTTGAAATTGATCAATTAATATTTTAGAACTTGAATAATAGATTTCACCAGATTTAGTGTATGATCCATCTCCTAATATCATACCTGCTATTAGAATTTTACATTGTTCTTTACTTAATTTAAATACCCATTCAGGTAATTTTTTATTTGGTGCACCTACACTAAATTGTTTCATATAACGATATAATTGTTGATTACATGTATTTATTTTTTCATTTGATACATGATATTTAATATCTAAATTATTAAAAACATCATATATTACATCTTTTACACGTTGTTTATTTATAGCTATACTTATTTTTCCTGTTTCATCATTGCCGCTTGCCCATCCTTCTGCAAACCATATACCAAAAAATGTTAACCAACTATTCATATTTACAATTTTAGCATCCATCTTAATATTACCTTTTGTTGTAATTTCAGGTAATACAAATTGATAATCAATTGAATTCCATTCTGCGTCTTTTTTATATTTAACAAATTTTCCATATAGATTTTCTGCTGTGTCAAAATCATATAGTTTCCACATTTTTTTTCGCCCATATACTTTGGAAACCCACATACGATGATTTCCAGTTACTGCCAAATCAATTGATTGATTTTTAATTCTATAAATTTTACCTTCATAATCAGGATATGCTATAAAATTTAATGGATTTTCATATTTAAGTTCATTATTATCAAGTGTCGCTATTTTATCATTCATATTAATATTTTTAATATTTTTCCATCCATCCAAAGTTAATACTTCATGATCACCTGTTAAACAGTGGACCTTATCTTCGACTTGATGTTTTAATCTTTGATAAAATACAGGACCATAAAATATTTTGACTTTTAATTTCTCGCCCGTCATACCATTATATAATTCTTCGTATCCATATGGATCATAACCTAATTCTTTTAATCTATTTTCTACTTTTGATAAGTCATAATCTTCAAATGGTGTTCCGTCTGCTTCATACCCATCTAATATACACTGTTTACCAATTAATGATTCTAATAATTGTGCTACTGTTTGACGTGATGGAATGGCGTGTGGATTTAATATTATATCAGGACGCATACCGTATTTGTTATATGGCATGTCTATTCCTGCTAATTGAATACCACATGTACCTTTCTGCCCATAGCGACTCTGCCCACACCATACTGGAACACCTTCACGTCTAACATAAATTACACCATCATCAGTAGGAATAGTACAACAATATACTTTACCTTTGTAATGTTCATATCTATCCCATATATTTTTGTTTTTGTCTTTATTAACAAGTGGATTATTTTGTGTTTCAACAATCGTGAGACGATATGAATCAACTGATGCTTTAATAGTTTTTCCAGTATCTTTTCCTGTTTTAATCACTTTTTCATAACCAGCTCTGCATTTGATAGTTTTATTTGTTGAATATCCAGCATGTAAACATAATCTTTGAAAATCATCTGCCAATTTAGTAGATGATGTATCATAACGGCGTGTACCATTATCCATTGTATGCCCGTCTCCAAGCATTAATCCATTAATTAACCATTTACATTGGATACGATTTAATGTCCATACCCAATCAGGTAATGATTTATTAATAGATCCAACACTAAGTTTTTTAAAATATGCGATTAAATGTTTATCTCTAATAGACCAACAATGAGTATCTGTATCAGTAGGATGAAATTTAGTTTTATATATTTTAAATCCCATAGTATCACATACTTTTTGTAATGCTTCTTTTACTCTAGGTTTGTGTGCTGAAAATTGTACTCCATGTATATCATCACAACATCCTTCAGCTATCCATATACCAAAGAATGTTAAAAATGATTCAATATCTAATTCTTTTTCAGGAAATTCTTTCCATTTACATAATACAAAATTATCGGTGTCTGCATTTTCATCTAATTCTATTTCTTCACAATTTTTAAGATATCTACGTTGTTTATTAAATATTTCTTCAGCTAATTCTATCTTATATTTATAAGTATCTCTACTACCAACATACATGCGATGATTTTTAGTTACTCGTAAATTTACTTGATTAGATTCAACAACATATATATCTTCATCACAATCATATGATTGAATTTCAGTTGGATTAATATATTTAAGTTTCTTACCATCAATTAAACATGCAACTTTATGTTCTGTTGTAAGTTTATCAATTGATACCCAACCATCAGTTGTTAATACATCATGTTCTGGAGTATAACATGCAAATTTATCACCAATCTTTGGAGTTCGTGTAGATCTTACAAGAGATTTACGTGTAAGATGTCCATCTTGGTCAACAATATCAACATAAACTCTGTCAATATATCCAGAAGCTCCAGCTTTATAGACTGTTGATGAATCTTTAAATTCTCTATTTGAATTTGCAACTTGTTGTATCGGTGTTACTTTACCAATTATAATATCATCATTCATGACTAATGTTTCTTCTGGCGCATATCCTTTATCATTTAATTTATCATAAGATCTAAGACTAACACCAATAACTTTCGTAGGATCAGGTTTCATGAATAGATCATCTTGTGCGGTCGATTGATTTTTCTTTGCTTCAGATTCATAACCTTTGTAGGTAGCTGATCTAAATAATCCTCTATCAATTGCTGCTTTATTAAAAATAAGTGAATCCTCCATATTATAACCAGTATAACACATAATGCCAACCATTACATTTTCACCAGCAGATAATACTTCTGATCCAATATATTTTGAAGCACGTGTTGTAATAATCGATTTTTGTGGATGATATAATATATATGAAATATCTGTACGATCACGATAATTTGTAAGATATATACCCATAGCTTGACGTCCTTGTGAATATTGGAAAATATTACGAGGAGCAGCATTTCTATTACAGAATGGTGTACATGATGCCAATTCACCTAATAATAATTGTGGGTGAAATTCACAATAATTAATATCATCAAAATATAATTCATTATATCTATTACTTGAAATTTTATCAGTTACATTCTTTGCCATTTCCAATGATGTAACCATTTTTTTTCTCATATTTTCTACTTCTTTTAATTTTGTTTCAATCATATAATATGGTTGCATTTCAGTATCAATATATTCTATAATATTTGGATATTTGTCTAATAATTCTTCCCATTGTGTTATTTTAGTTTGTTTATCTGCTTTATTGAGAGATATTTGATTAATAATATCTTTAGTAATTAAAACTGTATTATTTTCTACTCTCATAATTGGTCTTACAAAACGTCCAGTTTCACAATATACACGAATTTCACCATTCATATAATCTGGTACAATAGATGTATTTTGTCTATCTAATTCATTTTTACGTTTCATATCCATTAATTGACTAACTAATTTATTTGGTTCATCTGTACATCCTATCCAATCACCATTAAGAAATACTTTAAACATATTTCTTACTTGTAAATAAGTTAAATCTTGTAAATTTTTAACTTTTTTAGATAATAAATTATGTAACATATTATATTGATCATAAGACATTATTGTTGCAGATGATACAAGTGAAAAATGTTTTGTTACACCTACTTTAGCGTGTTCTGGTGTTTGTACTACACATAAAAATGGTATTGATGATGCATGTAATTGACGCGGACCAGTTAATTTTTGACTTGATGCATCTCCTGATGGAGAATCAACGCGACGTAAAAATCCAAGAATTTGAAGATAAGTATAACATTGTAACATTTGTGCTACACCTTTCTTACGAATCCATGCACCTGTTAAAAGTGATGCTTTAATACCTTGTTCGATTGCATTTGGTTTAATTTGATTAATAATATTAAGTGGTTTTTCATCATTTTCATTACGATTTTCAAAATATTTTTTACAATCACTCATCATTATTTTAAATCTTTGTTTAAATAATTCCATTAATAAATCACCAACTAAATCAATACGTTTATTAATATAAGAATCACGATCATCAACTTCAGCTCTATTTAAAAATACTTTTAGTAATTTATTAATCATATATGCTAAATAATAAGCTTTTTGTTTTAATCCTCCTTCAATATGGGGAATAAAACTATTTTTTAAAAGATATGTTAGATGCATTTTTTTTTGAAATATTTTAGTTTCAATATTAGTTTCAGTATATTTACGTGGGACTTTGATTTTATTAATTAAATAATCATATGCTTCTTCAACTGTTTGTATTTTTTGTCCATTTTCATTAACACACAGATCTAATGATATACGTAAAACATCAATCATATCATTATCATTATCATCTGATACAATCATATTAATAATATCATGATCAGATTGAATACCTAGAGCTCTAAATAATATGAATACGTTTAATTCTTGAAGAATTGGAACACGAATAGTCGTTGTTCCATCTTGTTTTATTTTAATATTTAATACTTGCATCATACCATTTGAATGATAAGATCTAGAATTAACTTGAACAATATAAGATGAAACTCCCGAATCTTTTTTAAGGAAAACAAGTGGTTTATTCTCAACCATTCTTTCCTGACATATTATAATTTTTTCTGAACCACGAACTATAAAATATCCACCAGGATTAAAATCACATTCATTTTTATCATTACCTTTATATTGATTTAGAGAACAATATTTTGATCTCATCATTAATGGTAAAGTTGCAATTGGAACACCTACTTCCTCTACACCAGTCATAGTTTCTTCTCTTTTATCAGTTAATATATCTATTTTATCTTGCATTTGTAAAACATCGGCAATTAATTTAACAGAATAAGTTAAATTACGATGTCTCGCATCTGATGGAAACATTGGTTCGATACCATTTGGTAATTTAGGACCTATAATTCTTATATTTTTAAAACGAAATTTACGACGATATACATAATCTGTTGTCATTTTTTCATTAAATACATGATCTGTTCCTGTTAGAAAAAGAGGAATATCTTCTTCTAAAAATTTATTATATGAATCATATAAATGTCTATAAATATAATTTTTTTTGTAAAAATATAAATCAGTAAGACGAAAAATATCATCGGTAGTTAGATCATTGGGAATATCTTGTTTATTACTAGATTTTTGTGTCATTTATATATTGTATATTCTTATTTTTATATAATTTTTATAATTAAATAATTATTTTTCAATTTTTTTGAAAAATATCAAATCTTAAAGATTTGATATTTTATAAAAAAATTATTGAGAATGTTATGAACATTTGAAACAATTTTTTTATTATTCTTTATCCATCTGAAAAATATATCAAAAGTAATGCAAAACATGAATCTTAACTGGCATCAGTGTTAAAACATCTTAAAAAATTAATATTTTTTTACGATTATTAGGATTATCATCTTTTGTTATTTGTTATTTTATTTTTAATTTTTATTTTTTATAATGTTATTAATAAATATTCTGTTTTATTTATAATATCATAATCAAATGAAAATGTATCAATGTATTCATTAAATGGATTTATTTCAATAAAATATACTTTATTTGGATTATCATTAAATATAAAACAATCTAATATATATCTATCAAGATTTATTTTTTGAAATAATTGTAACATTTGATTTATAAAATGTTGTATAATTTCTACAGGTATAATACTTCTTGATGAATAATATTCTGGTTTATATAAACATATTCCTATTAATTTATTGTTATTTATAAAACATCTGTATTCGACAGATTTTCCTAAATTTGGTCTCCATTCTTGAAATACAAGATATAATTTTTTTGTAATATCTTTATTATATTCTAGAATATCTTCTTTACAACGTTTACTATTTTTTATAAGATATATTATATCATCAATATTAGTAATTTTTAATATATTTAATTGTTTTATTTTTTTCTCTGTTTTAACAGTTCTATGATCATCGTCTAATATTTCTAATTTACCTTTTTCAAGAATATCTTTAGGACTACGATTTGACAATTTAAAAAAATATTCTTTTTTAAATTCAAATAATTTATTTATTTTTTTTGTTATATATTTTGATAATGTATTATTTCTAATAAAATACTTTATTTCTAATGGTGTAAATTCAATTAAGGTATAATCAAGATTACATTTATAATATTCATCTTTAATAGTTGATACTTGAAAATCATCAAATAAATGAACATATTTATCAATTGTATAGTCATAAAATAGATCAACTGAATATTCTTCCATTTATATTATTCTAGATAAAAAATTGAAAAATTTATTTAAAATATATTTATTAAATATTTATTAAATATTAAATTAAATATTAAATTATCAATTAAATGACTTCTCACAATGATACAATTGTTAAAAATTTATATACAACACACGAAGATAAAATTACATCAACTATGCATGATATGATTACTAATAATATTACATCTAGCACCGAACAAAATGCAAAAGAAATTCTAAACAATATAGAATCTCAACTTACAGATGCTTTTGCAGAAGATGAAAAAGAACTAGGTCGTCCAATGACATATTCTGAAATGCGTGAGAGATACGGTTAGAAAAGATAAATTTAAAATATTTATCTTTTCTAAGCTATAAAAAGTAAATATATAAAATTATTACTTTTTATCGGTTAGAAAGCTATAAAAAATATAAAAAATATATAAAATTATTACTTTTTATCGGTTAGAAAGCTATAAAAAATATAAAAAATATATAAAATTATTACTTTTTATCGGTTAGAAAGCTATAAAAAATATAAAAAATATATAAAATTATTACTTTTTATCGGTTAGAAAGCTATAAAAAATATAAAAAATATATAAAATTATTACTTTTTATCGGTTAGAAAGCTATAAAAAATATAAAAAATATATAAAATTATTACTT
>Ga0214921_10004727_pt1 | contig 19803 bp, 13 predicted proteins | sample LL1505_MetaG_FD_177992 | JGI IMG/M metagenome (GOLD analysis project Ga0214921, IMG submission 177992) | Freshwater microbial communities from Lake Lanier, Atlanta, Georgia, United States - LL-1505 | ecosystem: Environmental > Aquatic > Freshwater > Lake | place: USA: Georgia | collected...
ATGGCCTATAAACTTGGCTTGACCATGCCTGCTGCGTTCAAGGCCATCACTGCGATTGTGGCCAATCTACCAGATACCAACAACCTGGATTGTGCTTCCTCAGGGATACCGATGAACGTGATGATTGTGAATGGTACGGAAGACAAGACCAACCCTTATATGGGCGGAGAAGTCATCTTGAACAGTGGAAATTTTGGTCATGTACGTTCTTCTGAAAGAACATTGCAGTATTGGGCTGATCTGGCCGGATATACAGGATCTCCAACAAAAACACTGCTGCCCGACCTTGATCCAAAAGATGGAAAGCGCATTGAAACATACAGCTATAGCGGTGGAAAAAAAGAAGTGGTTTTGTTGAAGGTGATTGGAGGCAAGCACGACTATCCTGGAGACATCAATGTGCACCGATATGCCTGGGAATTTTTCAAGTCGGTTCATTAAATTTCAATCAACCCATGCCACTTGATAAAGACCTGATGATCCAATTGAGGGATGCCAACGAAGAGGCATTCCGGCAGTTGTTTCATCGGTATGGAAAGAAGGTATACCGCTATATCCTGCATTATGTAAAGGTTGGGGTTGAAGCAGAGGACATCACGCAAAATGTTTTTTTGAGGATCTGGGAAAAACGAGGCCTTCTTGATCCCGAAAAATCTTTTGAAGGATTTATTTTTACCATTGCCTATAGGGCAGTCATAGACCATTTTAGGCTCAACCCCAAGCAGTTGCAAAGTTTGTTTCCCGTTGATTTGATCACTGAATCGGTTGTTTCTACAGTGGGTGCGGATGCCTTGCTCAACCACCATCAACTGGAATCAATCTACCAAAAAGCCCTGCAGGCACTTCCCCCCAAAAGAAAAGAAATCTTTTTGCTGAGCAGGCATGGAGGATTGACGAACAGGCAGATCGCGGAAAAGTTGGGCATCTCCATCAAAACGGTAGAAAGCCAGATGACGGCTGCATTGTCCTTTCTTAAAAATTTTTTCTCCCATGCAGATTTTGGGAGAGCCCTCATCACCTTGATATTTATTTTTCATTAGACTAGGGGTATCGTTTATTTTCTCCGTATTAGTAATCAGACCCATTGCATGCCATGAACAAAACAAGCCTTAACAGGTTCTTTTCGAACCAGTGTTCTCCTGTGGAAAGAGAGGAAATCATCCGTTGGTTGTTGGATCCCTCCAATGACCTGCTCATCAAGCATTGGCTTCGGGACCACTGGGATACGCTCCCTGCAGATGAATTGGAGGTCATCGGTGAGGAGCCTGATATGGAGAAACTTTGGGGCAAGATCCGTTCCAGGATCAAGGAAGACCAATTGAATGCCAACAAGGGAAGCAACTCGCCCATATTTACAAACATTCATTTCAGGAAACTTGCTGTCGCCGCACTCATCATGGGTGTATTGCTCAGTACATATTTTGTGTATACCGCCAATTCGGTCGATCACAACGGTTTGGCAAATACCACTGTCAAACCATCCAATGACATCGCTCCTCCAACCCAGTCCAGGGCTACCCTGAAGCTGGCAGATGGTTCAACTGTTTACCTTGACAGCAATGTCAATGGAACCCTTGCAAGACAGGGGAGTGTGGAGATTTCAAGGAACGAACTGGGGGAAATTATTTATTCAGGCGCTGCTTCAGATGCCATCACCATGAACACCCTGTCTTTGCCAAAAGGAAGCAAGCCGATCCGCCTGTTGCTATCGGATGGCAGCCTTGTTTGGTTGAATGCAGCATCCTCGATTACCTATCCTACGGCATTTGTTGGACAGGAGCGAAAGGTTTCCATCACTGGTGAGGCTTATTTTGAGGTTTCAGAAAACAAATCCATGCCTTTTTTTGTTGAGCATCATCAATTGCTGGTAAAAGTGCTGGGTACACATTTCAACGTAAATGCCTATGACAATGAAGCCAGCAACAAGGTCACACTGTTGTCTGGTTTGGTAAACGTTGGCAATGGGAAAATCACGAAGCAACTGATTCCTGGTCAACAGGCTTCCATATCGAAGACTGTATTTTCTGTCAATGAAAATATAGATACCGATGAAGTGATGGCCTGGAAAAATGGACAGTTTTATTTTGGGGGGTCTGACATCAAATCGATCATGAAACAAATTGAACGGTATTATGATGTTGAGGTTGAATTCAGGGATGAGGTACCGTATCAGTTTGTGGCCAAGATCTCAAGGGATGTCAATGTTTCTGCATTCCTGGAGAAGCTTGAACTCACCAACCTCATCCATTTTGAGATTGAAGGAAAGAAAATCATAGTCATGAAATAGCCAAAGTAAAGTCAATGTATTATAAACCAAAACGAATGCAATTTATGCAAAAAATCGCGCTCTGTTTGCTCCCACCATACCGGGGCAGACGCTTGTTCAAAAACCTGTTGATCATGAAACTAACAGCATTTCTCTTTATTCTCGGATGCCTTCATGCCGGTGCAAAAGGGTTCAGCCAAAAAATCACATTGAACCTCAAAAATGCATCAGCAGAACAAGCTTTCAAAAAAATTGAAAGACAATCCAGTTATGGATTCATCTATGCCAAGGAACAATTGGCAAAGATGAAACCCCTAGATCTAGAACTCAACAATGCTGAGCTAAAAGAGGCACTGACCATGCTGTTCCTCCATCAGCCATTCACCTATGTAATTTCCGGAAACAATATTGTTGTCAAGAACAAGGAACTGGAAAATGCAGTAAACGATATCCCAGCAACGCCTCCTCCATTCCCTGTCACCGGAAAAATAGCAGATGAAGAAGGGAAGCCCCTTCAAAATGTATCTGTTTTGCTCAAAGGAACTGGCAAGGGAACGGCATCAGGTATGGATGGAAGCTTTTCCATCGAAGTGCCAGAAAAAGGCGGTACACTGGTCTTTTCATCAGTGGGGTATGAAAACCTTGAGGTAAAAGTGTCCAAAGCAATTGCATTGACGCTAACCCTCAAGCGTGGTGATGTCAAGGCCGAAGAAATCATCGTAGTGGGATACGGTACGCAACGCAAAAAAGATGTGACTGGTTCTGTGGCCTCTGTGCCCAAGGAGCGGTTGCAGCAATTGCCCAATACCAATATCGCACAGGCGCTTCAGGGTTCTGTTCCAGGACTTCAGATCAATACCAACTCTGGTGGTGCTGAGGGCAATGACCTGACCATCGATATTCGTGGAAGGAATTCCATCAGCGCAAGCAACAGTCCATTGATCATTTGGGATGGTATTCCTTATACCGGTGGAATTTCTGAAATCAATCCATCAGATGTAGAATCCATTGAAATTTTGAAGGATGCTTCCGCTGCTGCGATTTATGGGTCAAGGGGTGCCAATGGCGTCATCATCGTAACATCCAAGCAGGGTAAGAAAGGAAGGCTCAACATCACCTACGATGGATTCTACGGAACACAGACCATCATCAACAAGCCTGATTTGATGACGGGTGAGGAGTTCTATGCGTTCAAGAAGGCAAGGCTCAATATTCCTGTCAATTCAATGACTGCATCAGAAGAAGAAATTTATGCTGCGGGCAAAGCGGTGGATTGGTATGATCTTGCTACGCAAACTGGCGCAAGGTCACAGCATAGCCTGGGAGTTGCTGGCGGATCAGACAAGATCAGTTTTTATCTCGGAGCCACTTACCTCAGTGTGAAAGGTATAGCGATTGCTGATAAGTTTGAACGCTACTCCATCAAACCCAGCGTCGACATAAAAGTAAATTCCTGGTTGTCACTTGGTTCGTCTACACAACTTTCTTTTCAGGACAGGAGTGGTTTACCAGCCACCTTTTCCGGAGATTTCGGAGCAAATTACATGAACCCATTGACCACCGCATATGGAACAAACGGAAAACCTACTGTTTATGCATGGCCAGAATACAATACTGCAGGCAACCCGCTGGGCGATTTGCTTGCCACCAACAGAGACAATTCTTACCGGGTGTTCAGTTCCAACAACCTCAAAATAGATTTTCCTTTCATCAAAGGACTTTCCTATAAGATCAATACGGGTATTGAGTTTGACAACAACCAACGTAAAACGTACAATGGCATAGAAACAAAAGAAGGTTTTGAGAATGGAGGACGAGCGGTGAATTATAACTCAGTGGAAAGGAATTTTACTGTTGAAAACATCCTGAACTTCAGCCGTGTTTTTGGAAAGCATAATGTCAATTTTACAGGGTTGTACAGTGGACAAAAAAATGATTTTGACAGGGATCAATTGATCGGTATTGGTTTCCCCAATGATGTGCTCACCAATTATCAAATGAGTGCAGCAAAGTTGCTGACTCCTTCCTCTACACAGTTTGCCCAATCGATTCTCTCACAAATGGCACGCTTGAACTATGGGTATGACAGCCGATACCTCTTGACTGTTACTGCACGCCGTGATGGTTATTCAGGATTTGGTGATGATACCAAGTATGGGGTCTTCCCATCTTTTGCATTGGCATGGAATATCGGCAATGAAGCTTTTGCCGCTGGCCAAACCTACCTCAACAACCTCAAACTAAGGGCCTCTTATGGTTTGAATGGCAACCAGGCTGTTTCAAGTTACCAGTCTTTGGCAACACTCAGTACAAGAGGTTATCTCAATGGTACCAATTTGCTTACGGGCTATGTTCCCAACAGACTCGCCAATGAGCAATTGGGATGGGAGTCAACAAAGTCGTTGACCTTTGGTCTTGATTTTGGATTTTTCAGCAACAGGATTCAGGGTTCACTGGATTACTACAGTTCAAGAACCCAGGATTTGTTGTTGGAAAGGAATATCTCATCTGTGCAGGGTTTCACCCGTGTACTGCAGAACATCGGAAAGACCGCCAACAAAGGCATAGAGCTGAGTTTGAATACCGTTAACGTTAAGGTGAAAGATTTCACCTGGTCTACCAACTTGAATGTATCACACAATACCAACAAAATTGTTGATTTGTATGGTGATGGCAAAGATGACCTGGCCAACCGCTGGTTCATTGGCAAACCCATTCGTGTGATTTATGGTTTGAAGTATGATGGTATTTTCAAGTCAGCAGAAGCAGTGGCAGCATCGGTTCAAAAGGCAAGTGCAAAACCCGGTTATGTAAGGGTGTTGGATGCCGATGGCGATGGTGCCATCAATACTGCGGCCGACAGGATGATCCTGGGAAACCTTGATCCACGCTTCATTTGGGGAATGACCAATAATTTCAAATACAAGCAATTCTCCTTGATGGTATTTTTCCATGGTGTGATGGGCATAACAAAAGAAAATCCAACAGAAAATGATGCAGTCTATGGCGATGTCAGGCTCAATACAACGAAGAAGGACTGGTGGTCTGATAAAAACCCTACTGGAACACATTTCGCCAATGATGCACTGGCCAATCAGTTCAATGTTGGCTTCTATGAAAAAGCGGACTTTACACGATTCAAAGACATTTCTCTGGCTTTTGAACTTCCCCGCAAGGCCCTTGATAAGATGAAGGTCAATACCATGAAATTGTATGTGACAGGCAGAAATTTGGCCACCTTCACTCCTTACAAGGGGTTAGATCCAGAGATCAGCAATCAGTTGGGAGTGCCTTTACAACGCGAAGTCATTTTCGGCGTAAACCTTTCCTTCTAATTTTAAATTTGAAATGATGAAAAATATTTTTAAAATAATTGTTTTGCTTCCTTTTGTTGTGCTGGTTTCAGCAGGATGCAAAAAAGATTTTCTCGTTGAACAACCGTTGGCCATTATTGCGCCAGACAATTTATACGTCAACAAGGCAGGCTTTGAATCCGGGCTGTATGGTCTTTATAATCTTGTTCGCCGTGAAAGGGGCGGAATCGATGGTGGATTCAATTCCAACAGCACCAATGACCTTTACCTTACTGCTGCCTTCATTGGTGTTGACAATGCGTATGCCCCCTTTCCAGCTGGTGGCAATGCGCCAGAGCGCATGTTCAATAGTTTCGGTGTATTGATGAACTCTACTCAGGGCTATCTCAGCAATCTGTGGGCCTGGCTCTATCAAACCGTTAACGCCGCGAATACCATCATTGGCAGGGCAGAAAATCCTGCTATCAATTGGACAGCCGCTGAGAAGAACCAGATCGTTGGTGAGGCAAGGCTGGTAAGGGCCTGGGCTTACAGACACCTGACCTTTCTTTGGGGCGATGTTCCTTTGAACCTGGAAGAGTCAAAGGGCAGTAACATCCGAACAGATTGGGAAAGAACGAGCAGGTCAGAAGTGAGAAAAGCCATGGAAGCAGATCTGTTGTTTGCTGAAGCCAACATGGCGGATCCAGCCATCAATGCAGCAAGATTTCCAAAGGCAGTAGCCACACACTATTTGGCCGAACTCTATCTTACTATCGGAGACAATGCAAAAGCCAAGGCCAAAGCGCTTTCACTCACCACCAGTCCATTGTACAAGATTGTCACTGCCCGGTATGGTGTCAAGAAAACATTGCCAGGTACTGCATTTACCGATATGTTTTTGGATGGAAACTCCAACAGAAGCGAGGGCAATACCGAAGCCCTTTGGGTGATGCAGAACGAGTACCTCTCTGCTGGGGCTGAAAACAACATTATGAGGAGATGGTGGGTCAACCGTTATGAGCGCATCACGGTAGGAGGAAAGACACCCGTTACTTTTTCCATTGATAATGGAGGTAGAGGTATTGGCAGGTTTGGTGTAACGAAATATGCCTTGTCCATTTATGATCCCAAAGATGACAGGGGATCTTACCATGCCTGGCGTTTGTTCTACCAGATGAACAATGCTGCTTCATTGCCAACGGGTGCAAAGTTGGGTGATACGGTAAAGCTCACCCCTTTGGCTGCTGCAGAGCCTGTAACCAATGCATCCAATGCGCAGTCCTGGCCAAGCACCCGCAAATGGGACTGGGCACCATCGATTGCAGCTGACCTTCAACAGTCCAGCAATTACAATGACATGATTTATCTTCGCTTGGCTGAGACGTATTTGATACTCGCAGAGGCACAGTTCAAATTGGGAGAAACAGTTGACGCAGCAGCCACCATCAACGTTCTCCGTTCAAGGGCCAATGCACCACTGGTAACTGCAGCGCAAGTCAACCTGAACCTTATCCTCGATGAGCGTTCCAGAGAGCTGGTAACAGAGGAACACAGAAGGTATACACTGCTGCGCACCAACACATGGTTTGACAGGACCAAACTATACAACACAAATGTTTCAACACTCATCACACCAAGGGACACCATACTTCCCATTCCACAATCGGTGATTGATGCCAACCTCACAAAACCAATGGCCCAAAACCCCGGTTACTAATCTATGAAATATCGTCTGACATTTATCCTTGGTTTTCTGCACCTGACTGTTGCCCTTCTGGCACAGTCAGGGCAGGATTCCATAACAGTGATGGCAAAAAAATGGAGTCGAGACAAGAACAGGAACATTGTTTATTCCGACTGGACGGCTTTTAAGGCCATGACCGTTGGACGGATGGGAATGGCTTTGCCCAAAGCCTCAGCGCTTTCCCGATATGGTGGAAACCTGTCTGCGCAATTCAATGCATCAGGATTTTTTCGGATTGAAAAAAACAATGGGAAACAATGGATGGTTGACCCAGAGGGGAATGCATTCATGGGTATTTCACTCAACAGTGTCAGAAAGGGCAGTTCCCCACAACATGAAAGGGTATTTGCTGAAAAATATGGCACAGATGCAAAATGGATGGCAGGGGTAAAGCGAGACATGAAAACTACTGGATTCAACATGCTTGGTTCCTGGAGCGATACGGCGGCCATCAGGGGCTACAATCAATCCAATACCAAAGACGGCATCGTTTATACCACACAACTCAGTTTGCTGTCAGGTTTTGTGCAGCAACAGAAAAAAAATGATCCTTCAAAAAAAGAATGGCCAACCATGGCTTTCTTGTTTGATCCAGGGTTTGAAAACTATTGCCGGGCAAAATGCGAGGCAAATAAAAATACTGCTGCTGATCCCTGGCTCGCAGGGCATTTTTCTGACAATGAACTTCCCTTTCAAAACAACCTGATCAAGGAATTCATTTCACTCCATGATCCTGGAAGTGCAGCCTATCATCTGGCTACCAACTGGGTTCAATCAAAAGCCCTTGATACGGCAAACCTCACCAAAGACCAGCAGGAAAACTTCTCCGGGTATGTTGCATCTGTTTACTACAAAATTGTTTCCTCAGCCATCAAACAATCAGATCCCAATCACCTGTACATGGGGAGCAGGCTGCATTCCAGCGCAAAAAACAATCCCTATCTGCTGAAAGCTTGTGAGCAGTATTGTGATATCATTTCCATCAATTATTATGGCAATTGGACCCCAACGCCAACAGAATTCAACGCATGGAATGCTTTGTCCAAACCGTTCATGATCACTGAATTTTATACCAAAGCAGAGGACTCCGGATTGCCCAATATTACCGGTGCAGGATGGTTGGTGAAAACCCAGCAAGAGCGGGGGATTTTCTACCAGAATTTTTGTCTCTCCTTGCTTGCTGCTTCCAACTGTGTCGGATGGCATTGGTTCAGGTACCAAGACAATGATCCTACTGATCCCAAGGCAGATCCTTCCAACAATGATTCCAACAAAGGGTTGGTGAACAACCGGTATGAGGTATATTTACCCCTTGCCGAAAAGATGGTTGAACTCAACAGCATTGTCTATGGTTTGAGGAACCTCAACCAAGGCCAGCTTAAAAAGTAATGGTATGCATGCAATCACTGAAGCAGCATTGAATCAATCTGACAAGATTGCCATCATTGCCTCAGGAAAATCTTTTTCTTACAAAACCCTGCTGCAAGCATCTCAGCAATTTGCCACACAACTGCTTGATGGCAGCAAGGACCTTGGGGGCGCAAGGATCGCCTACATGGTTGATCCAGGCTTTGATCATGTGAAAGTGCAGTGGGGTATTTGGCAGTCTGGCGCTGTGGCCGTTCCGCTCTGTATCACACATCCGTTACCATCGTTACAATATGTGCTGGAAGATACCGGCGCAACCATACTGGTTATTTCTCCCCAGTACCATGATCTATTGGCTGCTCATGCCTTGGAGCATTCGATCAGGCTCATTGTTGTGGACAGGCTACCTGAACTTACAGTTGCAGTATTGCCCAGGGTTAATCCCCAACGCAATGCAATGATACTTTACACCAGTGGTACAACCAACAAACCCAAAGGTGTTGTTACGACCCATGCCAATATTGCAGCGCAAATCAATTCAATTGCAATCGCTTGGCAGTATGTACCCACCGATCATGCACTTTGTGTTTTACCACTCCATCATGTGCATGGCATCATCAATGTGGTATCGGCAACACTCTCAGTTGGCGGTACAATAGAATTCGTTGATTCATTTTCAGTTGATGATATTTTTTCCCGATTCCTCAAAGGGAACATCAATGTTTTCATGGCCGTTCCCACCATCTATTTCAAGCTCATTGCAGCGGTTGAATTGCTTGATGTGGAGGCCAGGAAAAACCTAAAACAAGCCATGAAAAAATTCAGGTTGATGGTTTGCGGATCTGCTGCTTTACCCGTTTCGGTGATGGAGAAATGGGAGGAGGTAAGCGGTCATGTATTGCTGGAAAGATATGGCATGACAGAGATTGGCATGGGCATCAGCAATCCCTATGAAGGCCTGAGAAAGCCCGGTTCGATTGGCATGCCACTGCCGGGTGTATCGGTACGTTTGGTGGATGAAAACATGCAGTCCGTTATCAATGGAGAGGCTGGAGAAATACAAATCAAGGGCGAAAATGTGTTCAAGGAATACTGGAATAAACCAGATGCAACAGCAAAAGAATTCACATCCGATGGATGGTTCAAAACAGGCGATGTTGCTGTGGTGGAAGAAGGATATTATCGCATCTTGGGAAGAAGTTCTGTTGACATCATCAAGTCTGGCGGATACAAATTGTCAGCCCTTGAAATTGAAGAGGTCTTGAGAAGCCATGACCTGGTGGATGATTGTGCGGTGGTGGGCATTGCAGACGAAGAATGGGGTGAATTGGTGGTGGCTGCCGTGGTGGCAAAGGCTGGGCTTGAACAGCATCAGTTGAACCAATGGATGCGCACACAGATGCCCACTTACAAGACACCCAGGAAATACCTTTTGGTCAAAGAATTGCCCAGAAATGCCATGGGAAAGGTGGTGAAAAATGAAGTAAAAACAATGTTCCAATGAAATTGATCAGACCAGTTGCCATGGTGCTGTTGATGGTTCTCTTCATAAACATCAGTACAGCACAGCGTTTCAAAGCACCGGTTTTTGAAACAGTTGATTCAATCAATGCCATCACCTATGGCAGTGCCATGAACATAAAAGGTAATGCTGAAACATTGTTGATGGATCTTATTTTTCCGCAGGGAGATACCATGAAGAAAAGGCCATTGGTTATTTTCATCCATGGAGGAGGGTTCCAGAACAACAGCAGAAAAGGATCCTACAGCGCCATGGTTTGCCAGGGGTTTGCAAAACGTGGTTTTGTAACGGCAACGATTGATTACCGCTTGGGCATCGAGAACCAGAAAACGGAGGCTGATTATGCCAATGCCCTTTACCGTGCCCAGCAAGATGGCCGTGCTGCCATTCGTTTTTTAAAAAAACATGCCACTCAATATGGCATCGATACCAATCAGGTATTCTTGACAGGCAGTTCAGCGGGTTCAAAAACTGCCATGGCCATTGCTTATATGGATGCGTTTGAGTTGCCTGCTGGCATCAACACAGAAAAATGGGGATCCCTTGAAGGTACCGGAGGAAGTGAAGGGTTTTCATCCAAAGTGCATGGTGTCATGAATGCATGGGGAGCCATGATTGATTTCAATTGGATTAAACAAGGCGATGCGCCTTTGTTCAATACTTCCGGCACCATGGACAAGACGGTGGCCTTTGACAGTTCATTTGGATACCATGGATTCAAGTATGGGGGCTATATCCTTTATCAGCATTGTCTTGCATTGGGTATCCCCACCGCATGGCGTCCGTTTTATGGCGCAGGGCATACGTTGGACAATGACAAAACCAAACAAGACAGTTGCTTTCAATCAATGGTAGAATGGTTGTATCCTCTTTTGGCCATCAACCCATCAAAAATCACTAAACTTGCAATAGAAAACAATATTCAATTTCACAGGGATGAAAATTTATGGCGTAGCCGTTCTGTCAGCCTGCTTCATCGCAGGTCAACTGATTGGTGAGGCATTGGGAATCTTCTTTCATTTTGATGGCAACATCGGTGGAGTGGGTTTCGGAATGCTCTTGCTGATTGTATTGGGTGATTGGATCAAAAAGAAAAATTGGTTGGATGCAGAATCAGCATCCGGCATTCATTTTTGGAGTGGAATGTACATCCCTGTTGTGATCGCCATGTCGTCTACGCAAAATGTAAAAGCCGCATTGAGTGGAGGATGGGTGGCCTTGGTGGTAGGTGTATTCGCGACCCTGCTGTGCTTTTCATTGATTCCCCTGATGTCAAGGCTTCAAAAAAAAACTGACCCATCTCTTTAATCATCTCCATGGACCTCATACCCAAATTGTTTGCTAAAAATGAATTGATTGTTGCCTTTTTGGTTGTAGGACTGATCATGCTGGTATCTGTTTTCATTTCCCAAAAACTTTTGCGCAATAAAATTCCTGGTGCTGCAGTGGCCATTACCCTCGGACTGGTGTTGGCTTATTTCGGTGGAAAAAAAGGAATTGCCGATATGCCTTTGTTTGCCGGCATGGCCTTTCTTGGGGGCTCGATGATGCGCGATTTTTCCATTGTATCCACTGCGATGGGAGCCAGCCTTTCAGAGATCAAAAAAACCGGTTGGGTTGGTGTGCTTTCTTTATTCATTGGCATTGCTGTTGCTTTTTTCATGGGAGGAACCATTGGCTATTTCATGGGGTACACAGATATCAAGAGTGTTGCCACCATTGGCGCTGGTGCCTGCACTTTTATTGTTGGTCCCGTAACAGGCGCTGCATTGGGTGCCAGCTCAGACATCATCGCCATCAGCATTGCCATTGGTGTCATCAAGACTGTTCTTGTTACCATTCTTACGCCACTGATTGCCAAACGCATTGGGTTGAACAATCCACAAACGGCCATGATCTATGGTGGATTGATCGGCACGACCAGTGGTGTGGCGGCAGGCCTGGCTGCCACTGATCCCAAGCTGGTTCCCTATGGGGCACTCACTGCAACTTTCTACACAGGGTTGGCTTGTTTGCTTTGTCCATCGGTCTATTACCTGATCCTGAGCCTGTTCATCTGATCATTTATTTTGCCTATTGGTTTTTCAATGCTAAATTGAATACCATGAAAAGTATACTGATTGCTTTGATAGGCTTGATGCCAATTTTCTCAATGGCTTTTGGCAATGAAAATACCAAGGACACCACCGACAACTGGCATGGATTTGAAAGAAATCATTTCACATTCAATGGCCGCAATGCATGGGTGGTTAAACCCATCAAACCGCTGGAAGGGAAACCCTGGGTTTGGCGTGCACATTTTCCTGAATGGCATACGGATGCAGATTCCATCCTCTTGTCTCGCGGCTTTCATATTGCCTATGTCAATACCAATGATATGTTTGGTGCTCCAGCAGCCCTCCAAATTTGGAATGCCTTTCATGCCTACATGGTCAGCAAAGGTTTTGCCGAAAGGGTTGCCTTGGAAGGGGTCAGCCGGGGCGGGTTGTATGTATACAATTGGGCTAAGCGCAACCCGCTCAAGGTAGCCTGTATTTATGCTGAAGCACCGGTAGCTGATTTCAAGAGTTGGCCTGGTGGAAAATTAAACAGCAAAGGATCCCCATCCGATTGGCAGGCCTTGTTGAAACAATACGGATTCACCGAAGAGCAGGCCCTTGCCTACAAGGACAATCCCATAGACAATCTTGAGGGCCTGGCCGCCTGTGGAGTTCCTGTCTTGCATTCCATTGGATTGAATGACAAGATTGTACCCAATGCAGAAAACAGTTTCCCACTGATCAACAACTACATCAAAGCGGGTGGAACGGCCACGGTGATGCCCATGACAAAGGGTCCCCAAAACCTGGAAGGTCATCATTTCCCCATTGAACGTCCTTCAGCCATTGCTGATTTTATCAGCAGCAATGCATACCCCGTAAAGCCCATCCTTGATCCTGCCCAGTTTCATGTGGCAAGAACAGGATTGACAAATAGTTTCATCCAATTCACCAAAGAGAAAACCGGCCGTGTGGCCTTTATGGGCGGATCCATTACCGAAAATCCCGGCTGGCGCAACAAAGTTACCCAATACCTCACAGAGCGATTTCCTGATACCAAATTTGAATTCATTGATGCGGGCATTGCATCTACAGGCAGTACACCCGGTGCCTTCCGTTTGTCTGCTGAAGTACTCTCAAAGGGCAAGATTGATCTTTTCTTTGAAGAGGCTGCTGTGAACGACCGGACCAATGGCTTCCACAACCAGGCCCAGGTGCGTGGAATGGAGGGCATTGTACGCCATGCCAGGATCAGCAATCCATTGATGGACATTGTGATCATGCACTGTGTTGACCCAGAAAAAATCGCCGAATATGCTGCAGGAAAAATTCCCAATGAAATCATCAACCATGAGCTTGTTGCTTCACAGTACAATGCCAATACAATCAATTGGTCGAAGGAGGTTACTGCACGCATTGCTGCAGGGGAGTTTAGCTGGAAGGAAGATTTCAGAGACCTGCATCCCTCCAAATTTGGACAGGAAGTATATGCCAGATCACTCATCAGTTACCTGAACAATGCCTATGGAAATATTTCTATTGAAGCGCTTCCATCCAATCATTTGCTTCCCGCACCCATTGACAAGTTCAGTTATTTTGAAGGAAACTATGTTGATGTAAAAAACGCAACTATTCTCGGCAAATGGAGCATTGATGAGAAATGGGTTCCCAAAGATGGTGTAGGTGGGAGAAAACAGTTTATGAACCGCCCTGCCTTGGTTGCAACGGAAGTGGGGGCTGAAATGGAACTCAATTTTTCTGGAATGGCCATTGGCATTTGTATTGCTTCAGGTCCGGATGCAGGCATGATCGAATACAGCATTGACGGAAAACCTTTCCAGAAAAGAGATCTCTATTCAAAGTGGAGTGGCGTCATTCACTTGCCCTGGTACATTGTCCTGGAGGATGAATTGAAAAACAAGCAGCACCGTATTCGCATCAGGATGTCAGCAGATAAAAACGAGAAAAGCAAAGGCAACGCCTGTCGAATCTTGTATTTTTTGGTCAACGGATAGAGATCATTGTGTTGTCAGTGCATTAAAAATGCTGAATGCCTTGATCTGCGGATCAGCCAATGTTTTGGTGATGCGCAGCCGCAGTGCTGATACTGTTGTTGCATTGAATTGTGCAATGAATTTGTGTCCGATGGATGAACCGGAACAAAGCGTGGTCCAGCCTTTTGAGGTCTTTCCTTCTACGATGAATTCCCTCACCCTTTCTCCATGGGCAATTTCCTCCATCAACATGACATGATCGATGACCGTATTTTTTTTCACATTGATTGCATGCAGGATTCCATTTCCACTTGTTGTTGCTATCGGATGGGAGAATCTTTTCCTGATCTCTTCTCCAAACGATTGCAGCCTGATTGAATCAGTAGCGGGTATCAAGCCTCTTGGATCTGGTGTGAGTCCGAGAATCAGGGTAGAGTTCCTTCCTACTGATCCATAATACATGTTCATGAGGTTCTCCAGTGGTTGGATGTATTCCTCATCGCCAGGCTCCCAAAACCATTCGTGTCGGCCGTTGTAACCCCGAAGGGGTGCATCACTCATCGCAGGCATATAGTATTTCCCATTGGGATCACCTTCTTTCAGCATCTTGAAATCATCTTTGAAAATCTCCTTCTGTCTGGTGGAGTGTGAAAAGGGAAAAGGGAAAGTTCCCCAACAAGGATAGCTTACTTTGCCACTTTCACTACCGCCCCACCGGATATCGGCGCGCTGTGTATTGTGGTAGAAGATGATGTTCTTTTGGTATTTTTCCACGATAGGGAGAATGTTTGGACCACCGAGTTCAGGTCCATGTGCTCCGCCATCAAACCATACCATGAAAAGTTCGCCATAGCGCGACATCAATTCTTCCGTCATTTTTTCCATCATGCGGTTGTAATGGATTTGTCGGTTCTTGGCAAACTGGCTGCTGTCTTTGTGCACCATAAAATCATGCACGCCATAAAATGAATTCCAGCGGGTGCCAATGTAGATGCCGGGTTTGACATTGTATTTCCTGCAAGAAGCCACAAAGTCACGCACAAGATCTCCTTTCCCGTCCTGGAATTTCAGGGCTTTCATGCAATAGGGATTTACATCGGATTGGTACAAGGCAAACCCTGTTTCATGGGTTGCGGTGAGCAGGGCAACCTTGCCACCAGCGGCTGCAAAACTCCTGATCCATTGGTCGGTATCCAATTGGGTAGGATTGAAAATATTGTGGTCTATGATGGGGGTGATGCGGTTTTTGGGCTGGTTGTATCTTTCACCATCAAAGACATGCAGGTCATAGCTGAAGAGTGCGGTCAATTCAGCATCCTGCCAAAGCATTTGGGTTGGATTCGGAAGGGGGATGCTGTCATTTGCAGCAGCAAATTGTGTGAGGCAGATGATCAGCAATGCCCAATGGTTCAGCTTTGTAAACGTCTTCATCATTAAGGGTAAAAAATTTTCAACTTCCTCTTGATTTTTGTTTTTCCGTTCTGCCCCAATCAGGCAAATCAATGTTCAGGTTATCATGTGTAACAGCCATTTCCTTTTTCAACAATGCCCGCATCGATGCCAATTTGTTGACATAACGTACATCTTTTGAAAGATCATTTGTTTCCCATGGGTCGTTTTTCAGATCAAACAACTGTGTGGTCAGTATCCCATCCACATTGTAAAGGATCAGTTTGAATCCATCATTTGTTTTGATGCTTCTGCTCCAATGGCCGTATACATTGTAGATGTTTTTCCTGATGCTTTTGGAAGGATCTTTCAATACAGCAAAAAATGATTTGGCCTCCACTGAAGCAGGTGCCTTGATGCCCAGATACTCATACACGGTGGGTGCAATATCACTCAAATAAGTAAAGCCATTGGTCTTGACATTGGATGGGATTCCTGGTCCTGAAATGATCATGGGAACGCGGATGCTGTGTTCATAGAGGTTCTGTTTTCCCAGCAACCCATGTTGCCCCACGGCCAGTCCATTGTCTCCTGCAAAAATGATCAAGGTGCTTTCCCTCAGTCCTGATTTTTCAAGTGCCTCCAGTATTCTTCCGACCTGTGCATCCATTTCACTTACCATGCCGTAATAAAGGGCGATGTCTTTTTTTGTTGATGCAGGATCCCTCGGCGTGGGCAGGAGTTGTTCATCCCTGACCAACAGATCGCCATTGTCAAATGGATGCCTGCGCATGAAGTTGGTTGGCAAGGGGATGCTCACTGGATCATACATTTTTTCGAATGCTGCAGGAGGGGTTCTGGGGTCGTGTGGAGAGGTGAAAGCCACGTAGCAGAAAAAGGGTTTTTCCTTCGCTGTTTGGCTGGAAAGAAATTGGATGGCATTGTTGGCATAAAGTGTTGTACTGAACGTATCGCTGTTTCTTTTTCTTGATGCCGGATAACTGCCTGTGCTGTCAAATCTATAGACCGTGGGATGTGCTTGACCGCCATCCCTTTCAAAATGCATGCCGCCGAGAAATATATCTCCGCCGGTGCTGAACATCCGGTGGTGAGAAGCCTTGTCACTGTGCCATTTTCCTGTATGGTAGGTGGTGAAACCCTTGCTGCGCAATACTTCCGGGAGGCTGACCAGGCTGTCCGGAATGTTTCCGCCATCACCGGGCAACTGATTTACATATCGTCCTGTAAGCAACATGACCCTGCTGGGAACACATATTGCACCCTGGTGACCGCCCATCACATGGGTTTGGGTGAACAGCAGCCCTGTTGCGGCCAGCTTGTCGAGGTTCGGTGTTTTGACCACTGCATTGCCCATGGCGCCGAGCGCATGATAACTGTGGTCATCAGCGTAGATGATGATGATGTTTTTGGCCCTTTTGTTGGATTGGGAAAAACAGCAGCAACAGAAAAATGAAAGCAGGATGGATGCAACTGTTTTCATAAGGTGGCTATTTTAATTTGATGGTATTGTTCCAGATGACCAATGCCTGTGGGAAGCTTACTATACCCCTTCCAAGAAATTTTGTCATTTCAGCAACATTGTGAAAATAAGACCCCAGGATGATGTCCTTGTCTCCATCATGGTCAAGGTCTGCAAGCTCCATCGTCAACCATTTTCCGATGGCAGCTTCATTGATCAACAGTTTACTGAATTTCATTCCACCCAGGTTTTCGAAATAGACGAATCCTTCCATGCTATTAAATGGATCGTCATAAAAAGATATGACAGCGATGTCAAGATCGCCATCTCCATCAAAATCGTTGGCCATGGCCTTGCTGGCACCAAACACAGTATTGAAGAAGGCTTCCTTGAAATTGTTTTTTCTGTCATTCAAAAAAATCCTGACGCCATGGTAGCTTTTTCTGATGGCAGAAAGGTCCCAATTGTCTCCATTGGTCATCAGGATATCCCAATATCCATCGTTGTTGAAATCTGCCAATTCAAAATGGTTCAATCCATATACAGGAGGGAACTGCAAAACAATCTTGTCTTCAAAATTACCATCACCCTTGTTGATGAAAAGCATCATGCTTTCATAGGCCTGTGCGCCCATGACAACCAGGTCTGGCAAATTGTCCTTGTTCATGTCCTGGATGATGACTTTCCTGATGCCCGCCTGGTATTTCAGGATTTTTTTCTTTTTGGGATCTGCCCCGTCAAACCAGCTGAGCTTTCCGGTATGGTTGCCAAATTCTGCCACTACAAGGTCGTCTTTCCCATCTCCATTGATATCTCCTTTGGCAAATTGAACAGGCCTGGCAAGTCCGGCAATCAATGTTGTGGTGGGTTTGTTCAGTGCGACAGAATCAAGCGGAAAAATGAATCCTTTTTTTTCTTCTGAAGGAGCGATCGATCCGATGGTCAGCAAAGTTGCTGGAAGTTTAGGGGTGAAATTGATGTCAACCGGAGGGTTCACTACTTCCCAGTAATTGTCTACCTGAAACAAGCTGTCCAGCACATAAATTTCATTGTATGCATTGCCAATGTATAGTTTGGATTCCAGGGAATCGTATTTCAACATGGTTGTTTTGGTCAGTTTGGGGACAGCAGAAGATCCCTGATCACCCATGAACAGTGGATTGGCCTGAAACCTCAATGAATCCTTGCTTTCTGGCAGGGTATTTTCAATCATCAACGGCTGTTCAGGAGCATTGCGTACGTAATAGTCTACAATCAGCTGCCAATCTTCTTTTGACAAATGGGCTGAATCTGGGTAAATGTTCAATTGCTGGACCAGGATGGCCTCCTCTGGCTTCATTTGATCAAACGGATCTTTTCCTGCTTTCCTGATGCCCAGTCTCCACCCCATGTTGGGCAAGACCGATTCTTTCCAGGTTTTCTTGTCCAGCAGAAAGGGAGAAGGGAAAAGATGGCAACTACCACAATATTGTTTCGCCAGCTTTTCGCCTTTGCTGGGTTCAAGTCCGTTGATGGATACACCTGATAACAGCGCGGCAGAAAGTCCGGTCAGTAAAAAGAAGATGAATATGTTGAAGTATGTAGGCTTGATTGCTCTCACTTTCTCAAAAGTAAGGATTATTGGAAGACCCCCCTGAATAGGGTTATGGACATATATTTTTTAATAATATGAGTAGTGTGTATTCTTGGTTTGTTTAAACAAGGGAATGGATTGGGTCAACAACAAAAAAAAATTCATTTTGCGCAAACGTTTGCGCAACTTAAATATGCCTGAGATGAATTAATATGCACCCCCATTCTGCTGTTTTATTAACAATTCATTAATATTTGAGTGTTGGATGCAGCAAAAAGTATGGTTGTGTGGTCTTGTAACAATGGATTTAGAATTACTTAACATCAACTATTTTTTTTATAAACATCAAAATCAGAACAACATGAGAGCAAAAACACAATTTGTTGTCGTTCTACTTGGGCTTCTGTTCAGTGGCTTTATGCTGCAGGCACAGGACAAGCGAACGGTTACAGGTGTTATCAAAGACAATGCAGGCGTTGAACTCGCCGGAGCAAGTGTCACAGAAAAGGGTACCAAGAACAGTGTGGTGACCAATCAGGCAGGTGTATTTACAATCAAGGTTGGCCCTAAAGCCACATTGGTTGTGTCATTCGTTGGATTTGCTTCCAAAGAAATGACTGTAGGTGCCGAAAAGAGTGTAAACATTGTCCTTGAGTCAGGCAGCAATGCCCTAGAAGAAGTTGTTGTTACCTCCCTCGGTATCGGCAGAAAGCAAAAAGCACTTGGTTATGCTGTGAGCACCATCAGCTCACAACAGCTTACAGACGCAGGAACTCCCAACTTTGCAACAGCATTGTATGGTAAGGCTCCTGGTGTTCGTATCGGTGCTACTCCCGGTGGTGCTACCAGTGCTGTAAACATCAATATCCGTGGTATCAACTCTATCACCGGTAAGAACCAGCCATTGATCGTATTGGATGGTATTCCCATCAGGAATGGTGAGGCAAGCAACGACAACTACTGGGGCGACCAACGTATCCGCGGTAATGGTTTGTTGGATATCCAACCAGAAGACATCGATAACATCTCCATCCTGAAAGGGGCATCTGCTGCAGCTCTGTACGGTTCTGAAGCGGTGAATGGTGTTGTTTTGATCACTTCCAAAACAGGCGCAAAGGCTAAAAAAGGTCTG
>Ga0214921_10004728_pt1 | contig 19802 bp, 14 predicted proteins | sample LL1505_MetaG_FD_177992 | JGI IMG/M metagenome (GOLD analysis project Ga0214921, IMG submission 177992) | Freshwater microbial communities from Lake Lanier, Atlanta, Georgia, United States - LL-1505 | ecosystem: Environmental > Aquatic > Freshwater > Lake | place: USA: Georgia | collected...
GCCTTTTTATATAACCTTTTTATTAATTATTTTTAAATTCTTACATTATAACTTGGGAATATTACCTATTTATTATTATAGTAGAATTAAAAAATATATAACGAACACGTGTTATGATAACAACACCGCGGAATTTGTTGTTGTGGATGTTTGATGATGGTAATGTAAGTAATCATGTGTATTTTTACTTACATTATATTTGGGTTTTATGTGTGGTTTTGGGTTTTATGCGTGGTTTTGGGTTTTACGGGTGGTTTTACTATTGGGGTCGTGTAAATGTATGTTGTACAAATAAATTAAAGATAAAATCGTATTATCAACTAATGGCACTTATCAAAGAATATTTTGAATTAACTAAAAAATATCAATATGAATATGGTGAAAATACAATATTATTAATGCAAGTGGGCGCATTTTTTGAAGTATATGGAAATTTTAATAAGGCTACCGATACGATTACCGACAGTAAAATTGTAGACTTCTCTCAAATATGCGAACTAAACATTGTGGACAAAAATATTTGTGTAGGTAAAGATGTTTCTATTATGATGGCCGGATTTAAAGATTTCCAAATTGAAAAATATGTGAAAAAAATTAAAGATGCAGGGTTTACTGCCGTAGTATATGTACAAGACGAGGCTACCAAAAACACGTCTCGTTCGCTCGCCGGCATTTTCAGTCCTGGCACATATTTCCATACGGAATCAACGAATCTAACCAACTCTATTACTTGCATTTGGATTCACCTAATCGAAAATAAAGTATTGTTAAAGGGTAAATTTGTAGTCGTTGGTGTATCTAATATTGATATATATACTGGAAAAACGACCATGTTTCAATTTAAAGAAACATATGTAAATAATCCTACTACCTACGATGAACTAGAACGTTTTATCTCTATTTACAACCCTAGTGAAGTCATACTAATTTCTAATTTACCAGATGAAAAAGAAATGGATTATATCGTTAGTTATGCTGGAATAAATTGTCATTTAATACATAAAAATCATATTGGGGATTCTAATGATCAGGATAAAGAAAAAGGAGGCGCTACCAAAGAAAAAAGACAACGGATTCGCAACTGTGAAAAACAATCATATCAAAAAGAAATCCTTTCCAAGTTCTATAAATTTGATAATTATGATGTGTTTTCGCAAAATTTCTATGAAAATGATATTGCCACCCAATCCTTTTGTTTTTTATTGGATTTCGTTTACCAACATAACCCTCATCTAGTAAATAAAATTTCCGAGCCAGAATTTGAAAATAATTCTAGACGTTTAACCCTCGCAAATCATTCCTTAAAACAATTAAATATTATTAATGATGGCACCGTAAAAGCTAGTAAATATTCATGTGTTTCCGAAATGTTGAATCATTGTTTGACTCCTATGGGAAAACGCAAATTTCTTTATCAATTTTTAAACCCTATTTATGACGAAGAATATTTACAGCGCGAATATAATATAACCGAATATTTTTTAAGTGTGTATGCCGATTATAGCGGATTTTATAAAAATACCCTCTCCTTAATCAAGGATATTTCCAAATGGGAACGCCAAATCTTTCTTAAAAAAATCTCTCCGAAGGCCTTTTGTAGTTTGTACAACAATATTTTAATTATAAAAAAAATTTATGAAAAAACGTGCGAAGACGTAACCATCATGCAATATGTAAAGGTTTTTGAAAACGATATTTTACACGTTGGCTTATATTGCGACGAAATTGCGGAGTTTATTCATAATCATTTGGATATTGGATGTGCTGCGGATTTGGACCAAATGCAAAATTTCGAGACCAATTTTATTAGAATGGGTATAGATGAAGAATTGGATAAAAAGACATGCTTATTGAAAGAATCAGAGCTAAAATTAGAAGCGATTCAAAATTATTTAAGTTCGTTAATTGAAAATAAAGAGAAAAAGAGTGGGAAATCCGCGGATTATGTTAAAATTCACGAAACCGAAAAAAATAATTTTAGTTTGGTGTCAACAAGTAGGAGATGTAAATTATTACAAGATGCGTTACCAAAAGATGCGAGCATTGTGACGTTGCATTATAATAATGGTAATACAAATGGTAATACAAATGGTAATACAAATGGTAATACAAATGGTAATACAAATGGTAATAATAAAAAATACGAATTTAAAATTTCCAATACCCAATTTACCTTTGAAAAACAAAGCGCATCCAATAATTTTATCGTAGACGAACAAATAAACGGTCTATGTAAAAATATTACCACTACAAAAATTTCCATGAAAGATTTAATTACACTCGTATTTCATAAATTCGTGGCAAATTTTGAAAAATTTCAAAAAAATATAGAATCCATCATCAATTTTGTAACTCTAATAGATATTTTATATACGAAAGCTTACATTGCTAAAAAGTATAACTATTGCAAACCAAATATTATTCATTCCGATAAATCATTTGTCGACGCCAAACAGTTACGTCATTGTTTGATTGAACAATTTCAATCCAACGAATTATATGTAACCAATGATATTGTATTAGGAGATGGAAAGAATGATGGTATTTTGTTATATGGTACCAATGCCGTAGGTAAAACCAGCTTTATCAAAGCATTAGGGATTGCTGTTATCATGGCACAATCCGGATTATATGTACCATGCTCCGAGTTTAACTATATGCCTTATCAATATTTATTTACACGTATTATTGGCAATGATAATATATTCAAGGGATTATCGACTTTTGCGGTAGAAATGTCGGAGCTGCGAACTATATTACGTTTAAGTGACCAGAATAGCTTGATATTGGGTGATGAATTGTGCTCTGGCACGGAGACCCTGAGTGCAATCAGTATATTTGTGGCTGGTATTCAACAACTACATAAGTGTAAGAGTAGTTTTATATTTGCCACTCATTTACACGAAATCGTTGACTACGCCGAAATATCTGAATTAGCCAGTGTTACATTAAAACATATGGAAGTCATTTATGACAAAGAACGTGATGTATTGGTATATGACCGTAAATTACGCGACGGACCTGGGAATAGTATGTATGGTCTTGAAGTGTGCAAATCACTCAATTTACCACTCGATTTCATAGAAGCCGCTTATGAAATACGAATGAAATATAATCCAGGGTCCAGAAGTATTCTTTCATTGAAAACGTCTCACTATAATTCCAAAAAAATTGTTGGCATGTGCGAAAAATGTAATAAGCAATTGGGAACAGAAGTTCATCATTTGCAACACCAAAGTAACGCAAATAATGAGGGAATTATTGTAAATTGTGATGGGATCTTTCATAAAAATAATTTGGCAAATTTAATGACATTATGTGAATCGTGTCATAACGAAACACACCACACTAGTAAAAAAGGAGAAAAAAGGGTTAAAACGACTAAAGGAACAATAACAAAGAAAATAACATAATTGTTTATTTCAATTATGGAAACTACCTTAACACATTACACTATAATTATAATATAACTAATTTTATCACATTATCATCAATGGTAATAAATAAATTACATATTACTCAAATTATACAAGAACAAGGTAACTATCGTGTATTTTTGACTCATCAATATAATAAAGGTTTTATGTTATGGGGATGTGGTACTTTTACAATTGAGTTTGGTATGATTGAAATATGTGAAACAAAAAATAAACAAGATTACAGTATTATAACAGAATTTATTACACATTTGGAAATAAAATAAAAGGTGTAATATATTATTTTCTTTTGTAATATCGATTCGATTGTCGTTTATTTCTTCGTGATGTAATCGTTTTTGTGTTTTTTTTGGTCTTGTTGGTCTTGTTGGTCTTGTTGGTCTTGTTGGTCTTGTTGGTCTTGTTGGTCTTGTTGGTATTTTTTCTACCACCACCTACTGCACCAGGACAACTCAAATCTGGTGCTAATTGATTGTTAAATGGGTTTGCCAATGCGATTGGTTGGGGAGCACTCTGTGGACATAAATTACCACTTAAGGGAATCATTGCACCAAGTAAAGCGTTGAATGCGGTCATTGTCATTCTTTTATCTTCGGCAACAGGTCCTCCCAAACCTCCTACTAATTGATGACTTCCGCCAGTGACAGGTCCTGGTGTCACAGCTAATTCTGCCTCTTGTTTGGCATCAATATCTGTAGGGGTTTCTCTCGCTTTGTTTACATCAAAAAAGACAACTTTATAACTAAATTCTTTTGTCTGAGGGTTTTCATTATTTTCACCCATAATGACTCTACACATAGTGCTACCATTTGGACCACGCGATACTTCTTGTGCAATACCCATTCCTTTAGCAAATTTAACTATATCTACGGCCTTTGTATATAAAATATCTAAATAAATGGTGTGTGATAAAGGGTTTGGTGCATAGACCCTTGTTTTATAATTTTGACAATCTAAATCACCTTTATAATTCACATTGGGGGTGGGTCTCATAGTAAGTTGTGAATTACAGTCTTCCGATATTTCCATACGCATTTTATTATCATCTGAACATGGATGTTGAAAACCTGTTTTTGGCGGTAATCCAGGCACTGGATCTCCTCGAGTAGTTATTCTTAAAAACAATATCTTCTTTTGTGAAGCAAAATTACAAAACTTTTTAGCGACAGATGAACTCATACAGCGAGGCGCACCTAAACTAATACATACTATATTATCGGCTAAAACGTTGTAGGGTGCAGCATTATACGGCGCGGTCTTTTTAATTCCCATCCATAAATAAGCAAAATTGGAACACATCGCTCCACCGAGTGAATGACCTGTGGTAAAAATTTTCACTGAATTAGGTGTGGTTGCGCCTAAAAAATCAACGGCTAAAGAACGTATGGCTTCAATAATGGTGTGTATCATTTCAGAAGAAGCTTTGAAAATGCCGTATAAAAACGATTCAGGATTACCATTGTTGTCTTTGCAAACTTTCAAGGGAACCACTGATGTTGGTTTACTATATAACGCAGCGGTTTTAGCGCTATAGGTGCCTCTAAAAATTAAATATACTGTATTTGGCATACGTTTATCTGCGACAACATATACTTCGCCATAATTTGACCACCCAATAGAGATATACTTGACCGAACCAGGTGGTGAAGGGGTGCCAGGAATAGGCGAATTCACTGTGCCCGCCAAATCACCGTTGATTATATTTATATTTTGCGGCATATTCAGTGCCAAGAAATCTATATAATTTTTTTCTTTATAACTATATTCATGATTTTTAAATATATCATTTGCGCCTTTGTCTAAACCAAATATTTTTTGGTCATTTAATAATTCGGCTAAATTAGACGCAGGAACATTATTGATTCCTTGTAAAATTTGAGGCGAAATAACAGGTCCCATAATAGCATTGTATTTTTTCAAAAAATGGTTGTCATCAAAATATGCTAATCTAGATAAGGTAGAAGCTAAAAATGAAACAAAATGAACGTCTCCGTATTTATCCGCTTTTCTGCTAATATTACTTATTGTATTAAACATATAATATAATAAGAAAGTTTTTCATTACTAATCTCTTAATGTTTGCGGCTTTTTCTGCGTCCACTTTTATTATGACGTCGTTTTTTCGTCATTTTAACGCCTTTTGCCACCGATTTCACACCTTTTACACCTAAATCAAAACCTTGTGCCATCGTTCCATAAACAACCGACACTCCTTTTTCCACCACTGGGAGGGATGCGGAGGCTACATTTTTAGCAGTTGTACCAACGGTTTTTAATCCCTTATCCACGACAGGTAACGCACTTTTGGTTGTTTTAGCAATCGTTTTTATAATAGATTTACGATTTTTTTTTGTTTTGGCCATTGTCTATAAAATATAGCTATATAAAATATTTACTCGTACTATAATATATATTTTGTATTTGATGGAAAATAATATTTTTGACTCAAAATATGTGCTAAAGGTTTTTATCGCAGCGTTTTTGATTTTCTCTCTCATTGTATTTATAAATTCGGTGGGTTTGCATTTGAACGAACCGAATCAGAACAAAAAACTATTACAAGTGGTCACTATGGAGGGCTTTGATAGTTCTATTCTCATGGACAAAAGCGATGCCTTTTGTGAAGCACATCGCGGTTCTAGCGGAGCATTAGATGAATCATGCGGAAAACTTGCGCAAAATAAATGTAATTCGACGTCTTGTTGTGTTTGGACTAGCGAAAATAAATGTGTGGCGGGAAATGAGAATGGTCCAACCTTTAACACCATTGCACACGGTAAAACTGACACGCCCGATTTTTATTATTTCCAAAATAAATGTTACGGAGAGAAGTGTTGAAGAGTGTACACATGAATTATTCATGTATATACACCCATCCTGTTATAATATATTTGTTATCAGATATTGGCATTTTCCCTCTATGCGGATATGTCCATGTTGCAGGAAATAAAAGCAATTTACCTGCCTCAGGTTTAATTTTATGCGTATTCCAAAATTCCGTTTCACCACCATCTTCTACCGTATTTAGATACCATAAAAAGGTAATCACACGATATTTTTTTTCCGCCAAATTATATAGAAAATCGTTATGATAAATATATCTACCTTGTAATTTTTGATATTTTTGAATTTGCATGGTATCAAATGAAACAAATTTATCAAATACTTTATATTTTTGAGAGGACCTTTCTTCGTCAATAGTTATAGATTCGTTAACACTTTTTACGTATTTTTTAATATTATTATTCAACTCTTTTTCTAATAATCCGCGAATTTTAGTCCAAGGAGAACTCTTATTAGCTGTTTGGCTTTTATTAGGAATTTGAAAATCTAATGTGTCTTTGATGTCTTTATTCAGTCCTCCACCAGTTACACCTTCGTATTTACTTTCCGTTTCTTCATCAAAATATTTTATTATATCATTACATATTTCGTTAGACAATGATTTATTATTTATATAAAAATATGTTTCGAGATTAAATATACTCATATTTTATAGTATTTACCATTGTATTTAATATAAAATATTTATAAAATTTTTAAATATATATATATATATTATTATGTCTTCTGGATACTATTATAAAGGAATAGATTTATCAAATATATATGTAAATGACGGTTTATTATATGATTCGACCGGGAATGATTCGATAGGATTCACAATACCAGTTGCGAAAGGAAATTATTTTAACTATTCAGGAATGAGACCAAATTCGTTTGGTTACACTGTTTCTGGAGTAGATTTATGTAATAAGGCTACGGCAAATTATGATGTTTATACTGATAGCAGTAATACAACAAATGTTGTTGTACCTTCTGGTGTTAAATCTTGTCGTGTAATTTCAGTTGGAGGTTCTGGTGGAGGTGGAGGATGTGGTGGTAATGCAAGTGCAAAAGACTACTTAACTTCTAAAAGTTCGGGTAGTTTTGGCGGTGATGGCGGAATGGGCGGTTACGGAGCATATAAATATTCAACTATAAATTTAGATTCCGTTTCTACAATACAAGTTGTTGTTGGGTCTGCTGGTACAGGTGGAACCGCTGGAAATAGTAATTCAGCGCATATGAATATAAATGAGACAACCCTTAGTAAAAATACATCGGGTGGTGATGGTAATTCAGGAAATGCGGGTAATAGCTCGTATATATATTTTGATAATAATAGTAACACCCATTATGCAGTTTCCGCAGGTGGAAATGGCGGTGAAGGTGGATATGGTGCGAATGCTAAAGCCACATATGCTGCTGCAAATTCTAAAGAAGGTGGTGGCGGATCTGCTGGAAATGCAATCGAATCTCAAGCAAACGACACAAACTATCCGCAAGTAATATCATACACAGGAAAAACAAGCATGCCTATTATTGATATTAAAGGAACCGTGACAAAATACGTCGATGTTGATGTACCATATTACGCAGGCGTCCCTTCAACAACGGTAGCGCAAGCAAATAATTCTGATGCCAATGGATATAAAGGGACGGATGGCGCGGTTCAAATCATTTGGCTTTATGACTAATTTTCTATTGGAATATCAATATTTACAAAACCAACCAATAAATATCTGGTGCCTTTTGTAATAGGCAAACCTGCATGTTTTATTCTACTGCTATGTATTAAAATATCGCCTTGCTCTAAATGTGTTGTTAAACCGTCTTCAAAATATGTACCACCTCCATTAAAATCATTGGTATCACTTAACAAAATATTAAATGATAAAAATGATCCGTCATGATGCATATCTAAAAAGGTTTGAGCATTGTCTTTATATTTTACGACAAATAAATCACGAAATTTTACAGTGAATTTTTCATGTAAACAATAACATTTTTTAAGCTTTTCAACAATCGAACTCATTGTTTCCATAATGAGTGCAAAAATAGCTGATATTTTTTCTACAGGAAGATCAGTTGTAGGATAATTGTGATGTCTTTTTGTAGTCCATCCACCATTTTTGTCGGCATACTTTTCACATTCATTAATAATAAATCTACAAATATCAGGCGTATATACTTTTGCGAATGTGAAACGCTGTAAAAAACGATTATATTTTATTTTAATAGTTTCGTTCATAATTTCATTTATATCATCTATTATATCCCCATACGTATTTTTTAATTTTATTTCTATTTCTTTTTTTTCTAATGTGTTGTCCACTACTAACATATACGAAGTAATAATATTTGTAGTCGTATCACGTATCAATTTATCAAAAACATAACACGCTTTTTCGTTGCAATCATACAATAGAGTTTCAAAAAAATTATAATGAATAATGCTTTTATCGACATTTATTGTTTCTACACTATTTTCTTGTAATTCTAATGTAAAAAATGAATCCTTTTTTGTGAATATTTGCTCTTTATTTTCGCAAATATTAATAGTTTCATTATAATAATCAACATTTGTTGGTTTTTTGTCCCACAAATTTATAGCAATCATATATCTACTATTATTTTTATCGTGGTCGTCTGATAATGTGGTTGAACCATGAAAAAAACTTCCATCAAAAGTTACTTGTTTATTACGTCTAGGCATTGACAAAAATATCTTATTTTGAGTTTCAAACTCTTTATATTTATATGTATCCATATCTATATTTGTTATAATTAGTGGAGATGTATTATCGTTAAAATAAGTAACACATGATAATAACGGATAAATATAATTTAATTTTGTTTTTTTTATATATTCGTCACAATCTACGTGCAAACGATGTGTTTCGAATTTGTTTTTGCACCAAAATTCAACATAATAATCATTTTTCTCAATATCAATAGCTAATCTTTTGAAATGAAACATTGCGGTATCATAAACAAATTTTTCGAATAGACTGTAATTTTCTTTAGATAAATCAAGTAGTTTTATTGGTGTATTTTTATTTTTGTCTATTTCTTCCAACAATTCATTTTCAAAAGAATTGGTTATGTTCCAAATATCTATTGTATTATCCATGTAATAGTGAGAATATATAATAAGTAGTGTCTATATCATTTACGTCGATTTAAATGATCTATTTGATCTATTTGATCTATTTGATCTATTTGGTGTTTTTAAAAAAATTGATTATAAATGTTAAAACATATAAGAATAATATACCTAATAATTATAGAATATGATAATTCCGGTGAAATGTTTTACCTGCGGTAATGTTATTGCCAACAAATATAGATATTACCTAGAACAAGTGCGCAAGAAGAAATTAGCGAAAAGAGGAAACGGTGAATCCATCGATGTTGATAAAGTGCTTTATTTAACAAAAGAATTTGTAGATAAAACACCTGAAGGAGAAGTGTTGGATGAATTAAATATGAAAAAAATGTGCTGTCGCCGTCATTTCTTAACTCACGTTGATATCGAATAATTTCTTTGTATAATATAAATGCCAATGAAAAAGTCTAGAAAGTCTAAAAAAAACCAAAAAATTTACAAAATGAAGGGATGTTCTAAAAAAACTTGTAAAAATTATTTAGGTGGTTCTGCGTCGAATATAAATTTAGCATATCCAGGGAATGTCCCAACCGTTCCCAACCCTTTTTTGGCTTATACTGGTAAAAAAGGCGGTGCGGCAAATGTCGAGCATTCTTTAGCAATACCACTAAATACCAATGCGATTGATAAAACTTTACCTAATACTGGACCTATAAATAAGGGCCCAGGAACACCTTTTTTAAATCCACAAGGTGCACAACGTGGAGGAGCTTGTGGCACATGCGGCATTCCTTTCTTGAAGGGCGGGTGTGGTCCATTGTGCGCGGCAGGATTTATGGTCGGTGGAGAAAAACACCGCAGCCATTGTCGTTGCAGTGATTGTAAAATGATGGGAGGCGAAGAGCCGGAGGTGATGATGGGCGGAAATCCTGGTATACCTTATCCAAATGGTCTCGTTGGCTCTCCTTGGACACCATCGTCTAATGGATGGCCAGGTGTAAATGGCATTCAAGGCGATAACAATTATATTGCGCCAAATAATTACCATAGTGACGTGCAAACCGCAATAATATCAACGGGTGCTCAACCACCGTTTTCGATTGGTGGCAGAAAACACAGAAAACATAGAAAATCGCGACAGAGAGGCGGAAGTTTAAGTAATTTTATGACACAAGATTTAATAAATTTAGGAAGACAAATAAATTATGGATTCGGAAGCGCGTATAATGCATTAGCGGGTTATTCTGCACCAACTAATCCGCTTCCTTGGAAAGGTCAATTGGTCAATACTTCAAACATAAACACTATAAGAGCTGCTTCTATTTAGAGCAACGATTGTTTTATTTTATACATTTTACAAATTTTTATACATTTTACAAATTTTTATACATTTTACAAATTTTTATGAATAATTTATGAAATTTTTTATTTTCTGTGAATAATTCATAATGGCACCCACCCCCAAAAGCTTAAAAGATTTATGCACACCAGCATTATTATATTTTGTAATATCGATGTTTGCATTAATAGTTGTATTGTTTCAAAATTTAGGTCATAACAATAGTTATCACGTTGGTTCGTTTTCATGTCGTGTTCCAAACACCGCTGCGGTGTTTATCGTTAAATTAATATACGTTCTATTTTGGACTTATGTTCTAAATTTAATATGTAGAGACGGACATGTTGGTCTCTCATGGCTACTCGTCCTTCTTCCATGGATTCTTTTATTTGTCATTATGGGACTTCTCATGATAAATATGTAATTCCACCTTTGGAAAAGGTGGAGCCAAACCCAGTTCTACTTTTACCAAAAGTTGTAACGAAGTAAGAGCAAAACCCAAAATTCTACTTTTACCAAAACTGGATATTAGTTCTATTTTTATAGTATATAAATATATATATACTATAGAATGACTACAAAAATAAAAAACGGATTATCATATAAAAAAAATGGATGGACCTACATATCCATTAAGGGAAAACCCAAAGAAAGAGGTTATGCATATGGCTATTTGTGCGCGCATGATTTTAAGGAAATTCAACATTTGTTAGCATTTTTAATGATGGAATCCTATGGAATGGACTGGAATCATTTTATTAAGGAAATCGCGAATGATTTTAAGGAAATGACCAAACGCGATTTCAATGAATTCTATGAAGAAATGGAGGGAATTGCGGATGGTTGTAATGCGAATGGATGCAAAACAAGTGTTGATGAAATAATAGCTTGGAACTTTTATTGTTCCATTCCTTATTGGTATTCGGCAAATACAGATAGCCGTATAGGCAAACAAGGAGGCTCACCTGATAAATGCAGCGCTTTTATTGCCGTCGGAGACTGGACAGAAGACGGTAAAATCGTTTGCGCACATAATTCATTCGCGGATTATATCGATGGACAATACAGCAATATTGTTTTAGACTTAAATCCTAGTGAAGGACATCGATTTATCATGCAAACGTCGCCTTGTTGGATTTGGAGTGGTTCTGATTTTTTCGTTACCGCGAAAGGTATTATTGGCACCGAAACAACCATTGGCGGGTTTATTCCTTACGAAAAGAAATTTCCTATTGGCTATAGAATTCGTAAAGCAATGCAATATGGTAATTCGTTAGATGAATATTGTGATATACTTTTACATGAAAATTCTGGAGACTATGCGAATTCATGGTTATTCGGAGATACAAATACAAATGAAATTCTGCGCATTGAATTAGGACTTAAATATCATAACATAGAGAGAACAAAAAATGGGTTTTTTATTGGATTTAATGCTCCTTATGACGAACGTATACGAAATTTAGAAGTACAAAACTCCGGCTTCTATGATATAAGAAGACATCAAGGCGCACGAATGGTTCGATTAGGTGATTTGATGGATGAACATAAAGGTAAAATTAATATTGATATTGCTAAAAAAATAATATCTGACCATTATGACGTTTATCTGAAGAAAGATAACAACCCATGTTCGAGAACAGTTTGTTCACATTATGATTTAGATGCGAGAGAATATATATCACAAGAAAATAGGCCGAAACCATTTGCACCGCACGGTGCAGTAGATGGCATGATATGTGATACGAATCTAGCAAAAAAAATGAGTTTTTTAGGCCGTTTCGGTAATTCGTGTGGTACTCCGTTTATGAAAGATGAATTTTGTAAGTCACATCGACAATATGAAAAATTCTGTCCATATTTACACGATAGACCCAGCGAACCATGGACAGAGTTCACCATTACAAATATTAAAAATAAGTTTAGATTAACACGGAAACATGGCCGAAAAAGTGAAAGTGGAAAAGGAAACTCTGGGAGAAATGCCCATACCAAAAGGAATAACGAGAATGCATAATATTTTTAGATTTTGGCTTGACTTGGATTGGCTTGACTTGGATTGGCTTGACTTGGATTTATGGGGCAAATAATTTTTCTATGTTTTCAAGCAAATTGACCGCTTTTATATTTTTTTCTGTGTAGGTTTTCTTGTAATTGGCATTTGGATTTTGCAATATATTTTTCAGTAATAATATATCGGTTTTTATATCTCCTGATAATTTTATTGTATCATCAATATAACTATCAATATTTTTACAACCCAAATATATTGGCATACAATTATATAAAAGCGGCGTAATAATTTTCTCTGAAAAATAATGATTGCATTGGTGGTTTTCAATACATATGGAAAATAAATAATCTTCATACGGTTCAGCATCATTAAACGAGCCCTTTATTCTATCATCATAATGATACATCGAACTACCATGTCCATAAATGTCTATTGGCAAATTATGTTGAATGATAGCATCTATCAAATGATGACGATATTGGTGGCCTGGAGCATATTGCTTTTTACTCACCACAATAGACATTATTTTAGGTTTATGAGTGATTTCTTTTGGCGGTCTGGAATGCCACATATATCCAAAATGCTCTATAAATGGCTCTGGTAAATTTAATTTATCGCCGATGAAATATTTACCAATATGTGTTTTAGCATATTCAATAAAACGCTGGTTTAATCCTAAGAACTGTATGGGTTCAAAGGCTAACCCAATAACATTTTCTTTCGGAATTTTTAAGTCAGGCATCGCAGTATTCATTATAATTGCATGAGTATAATCATCCTCGTCGGTTATATACACCTTCTTATCTTTTCCATAAAAATCGAGTTCACTTGCATAATTGATTCTTTCGTATACCTCTTTACAATTTTTGCTTGGAGCAAAAGGACAAAAAATCTTAATTTTATACATATTATATACGAAGAAATGTATCATTATATTTAAGTTATTATATTATATACAATATTTCTCAATAGAAATATAATAATATCATTATATTATAATGATACATTTAATTTCATATGGAGATAATCTATATAAAAATTCAAAAAAAAGAATATATTTAGAAGCGAATAATACTGGTTGGTTTGATACCATTACGGTATACGGTCCTGAAGATATAGATGATGCCTTTAAAGAAAGGTTTCATACTATATTAAATAAAAAAAGAGGCGGCGGTTATTGGTTATGGAAATCTTATTTTATAAAAAAAAAAATAGATGAAATAAATGAGAATGATATATTAATATATATAGATGCTGGATGTACTATAAATAGCAATGGTAAGAACAGATTTTATGAATATATCGAAATGTTAAATAGTGGAGACGAAGGAAACATTTCATTTCAAATGGGACATATAGAAAAAGAATGGACAACTAGGGAAATATTTGAATACTTTAATGTAAATGATAATAATGAAATTAAAAATAGCGGTCAAATATTGAGTACTATTCGTATTATGAAAAAAAATGAAAATTTAATTAAAATATTAGATTTGGAAATGAAAACATATCAAGATAACCCTTTATTAATAACAGACTATTATAATAGTAATAATCAAGAAAGTTGTTTTAAAGATAATCGACATGACCAAAGCGTATGTAGTGTTATAAGAAAAATTAATAAAACGATTTTATTAACAGATGAATCGTGGTTTAAATTTGGCGATGAAAAATCTTTAAAATACCCATTTTGGGCAACAAGAAGAAGAGGATAAATATATATTATATTCGGTGTAATACAAATAAATACAATTAATAATTATATTTAAAAAAATATGATTATTATAATATAAATGGAAAAAGAAAGGAATGAAAAAAGAACGACTGAAAAAGGAACGACTGAAAAAGGAACGACTGAAAAAGGAACGACTGAAACAAGAATGAACGAAAAAGACACATTAGAAAAAGAAAATATATCATGGAAATTAATCGATAAATACTTTAAAGATAATCCCAATAATTTAGTCTCTCATCATTTAGAATCATATAATGAATTTTTTAGAAATGGCATTAAACGAATCTTCAGTGAAAACAACCCTATTAGATTCATCGAGAGAGAAGAAGAAGGAAGTGAAACCGGCAAAAGAAACGAATGTCTTCTTTATTTAGGTGGTAAAGACGGCTCTAAAATTTATTATGGTAAGCCAGTTATTTACGACGACCATAATTCTCATTACATGTTTCCCAATGATGCACGTTTGCGAAATATGACCTACGGAATAACAATTCATTATGACGTCGATGTCGAATTTGTCTATTACAACGGTGAAGAGAGAAAACAACACTCTACCATGTTATCCAAAATTTATTTGGGCAGATTTCCTATTATGCTTCAATCGGAGTTGTGTATTTTAAATACCATGAATAAAGATGTTCGATTTAATATGGGTGAATGTCGTAACGACTACGGAGGTTATTTTATTATCGACGGCAAAGAAAAGGTCATCATTTCACAAGAGAAGTTTGCCGATAATTTACTGTATATTAGAGAGAATAAAGCCGATGATATTTATAGTCACTCCGCAGAAATTCGCTCCGTTTCTGAAGATAGTTCAAAACCGATTCGAACTACAGCGGTAAAAATAGTCGCTCCATCAGCTAGCTTGAGCAATAACCAAATTGTGGTAGCAGTTCCCAATGTTAAAAAACCGGTGCCACTCTTTATTCTCATGCGCGCACTAGGTGTTGTCTCTGATAAAGATATTATCAAAACATGCTTATTATGCGATTTGAATGACGAACAAGAAAATAATAAAAATCAATATATTGATTTATTTATACCGTCTGTCCATGATGCGAATAAAATATTTAATCAACAAAACGCATTGGAATTTATTGCCGAATTGACCAAAAGAGGAACCGTATCGAGTGTATTGGAGATTCTCTCGGATTATTTTTTACCACACATTGGCGAACTTAACTTTTTAGAAAAAGCCTATTTTATAGGTCACATGGTAAATCGTTTATTAAAAGTGTATACCAAAGAAGAAAAACCAACGGACCGAGACAATTTTCGATTTAAACGAGTTGAACTTTCTGGCTCGCTTTTATATGATTTATTTCGCGAATATTATTTAATACAAAAGAAGGACATTACACGTAAAATCGACGAAGAATATTATTATCACAAGGGCGAATATAAAGAAGATGATACCCTTTCTAGAAAGGAAAAGAAACAAATCAGTAGCAAGACAAAGGGAGAAAAAGGTGAAAAAGGAGAACAAAGTAATAAATATAAAGATAATTTTATCAGTCTCATTGAATCAAACTTTAAATCTTTTTTTAAAGACCGAATCGTAGAACAAGGCTTCCGCAAAGCTTTCAAGGGCAATTGGGGGTCAGAAGCGCATACCAAACGGTTAGGAGCTGTTCAGGATTTAAATCGTTTAAGTTGGAATACATTTATTTCCCATTTGCGCAAAATTAATTTACCTTTGGATGCGAGCGCCAAAGTGGTTGGTCCGCGTCTGTTAAATTCGTCGCAATGGGGTTTCATTGATCCCATTGATACCCCAGATGGCGGTAATATTGGCCTGCATAAACACATGTCCATTAGCACCTATATTACGAGTGGCTCTTCTGGTTATCCTATTATAAAATGGCTTCGATTAAATACCCCTATGCGTATTTTATTAGAATGTTCGGCGGAACAATTAGGCAGTAGTTCAAAAATATTTGTCAATGGTATTTGGATTGGTGTCATAGACACTCCCATTGAAACAGTAAACTTGCTCAAATTATACCGACGTAATGGTGTCATACCCATTTATACGAGTATTTCATTCAATTATCAAAGCAACGAAATCTATATTTATACGGATGCAGGCCGATTGTCTAGACCCATTTATTATATTGAAGACAAAAGGTGTAGCTATGATAGAAAAGACATCATTGAATTATTAAACAGTGGCGAAATTACATGGGAGCAAATTATTTCTGGGTTTATGAAAAAAACCGACGAAAATTTTAAAACAAAAAACAACAAAATTTATGAATTAATGGAGTTATATCGTGACATAAATGGTGGCGATAAAGGAGAAATATTTAAAAAATTGGAAAAATTCAAAGCAGTGGTGGATTATGTAGATACTTCCGAAGAAGAAACCGCACTAATCGCCACGAGTGTAGAAGATTTACAAAAGAGCAAATGGTATACTCATTTAGAAATAGACCCTTCCTTGATTTTAGGAGTGATGGGAAATATGATTATTTATCCAGAAAATAACCCAGTGACGCGTAATTCCTTTTCATGTGGGCAAAGTAAACAAGCCGTCTCTGTATATCATTCCAATTATCAAATGAGAATAGACAAAATGGGAGTGGTTTTAAATTACGGCCAAACACCATTGATTAAATCACGGTATCTCGAATATGTGAATAATGAAGAACAACCCTACGGCGTAAATGCGATTGTAGCTATTATGTGTTACACTGGCTACAATGTAGAAGACGCTATTTTAATCAACGAAGGTGCCATTCAGCGCGGTATTTTTAGAACCACCTATTATACCGCTTATGAAGCTAGAGAAGAGAGTTCAAAAGTAACTGGTATGACCAACTCGCGATTTGCGAATATTGAAAAGAACAATGTCATCGGGAAAAAACAGGGGTACGATTATAGTTTTCTTGACGACCATGGTCTGGTGAAGGAAAATACGGAGCTAAACGATAAAATCATTGTCATTGGTAAAATAAATTCATCTTTGGCGACGAAGGACGTTTGGTCAGATGATTCCGTCAAGACAAAAAAGGGACAGTTGGGATTTGTTGATAAATCCTTTATTACTTTAGGTGAAGAAGGATTTAATGTTGCCAAGGTTCGCGTGAGGGAAGAACGTTTACCTGCCATTGGCGATAAAATGGCTTGCGCGTTACCAACACAACAAGTATTGACAAATAAAGGATGGGTTGAAATCAAGGATATTGACATTCATAAACATAAGGTAGCCACCTTAGATATAAACGGAAATATGTGTTATGAATACCCGATCGATAAATTTGAATATGATCACAATGGTAAAATGTATTCGGTTAAAAATAAACAAGTGGAAGTAGTATGCACATTAAATCACAAATTATATATCAAGTCCAGAGAGAAAGTAAAAGGTGATAAAGAATATGAATTAGTAGAAGCAGAAAAAGTTCTAGGAAAAATGGTAAGATTTCAAAAATCAATGAAAAATGTATACCCAGATGTCGAGTTTATGTTACTAGGTGATAAAAAATATAAAATGGATGACTGGCTGCAATTATTGGGAATGTTTATTTCTGATGGTTCTGTGAATAATAGAGCAGTTGTTATATCAGCCCATAAACAAAGAAAAATTAATTTTAATACAAATATTTTAACAAAACTAGGTCTAGAATACTACCACGATAGCTATAACGGTTATTTTGCTTTACATATTGGAAAGAATAAAGAAATTTATAACGAGTTAAAAAAGTATAGTTTAGGGGCATTAAACAAATATTTACCCGACTATGTATGGTCTTTGTCGCAAAGACAATGTATTATATTGTTAGAAGCATTAATGGAAGGAGATGGACATACATATGCGGACGGGTTTTCTCGATATGGAACGATCAGTATACAGTTAGCGAATGATATAAGTAGATTAGCGGTTCATTGTGGATGGTCTGGTGTAACCAAAATTGCAGCTGAACCTGGAGCTAATAAACATATAATAACCGGAAAGGTTGGGTATAATACGGGTAAGTCTCATGAAATATCTTCTAAACATACATATTATAAAATTAGTATTATTCGTAAGCAAAATCAACCATATATAAATAAAAAGGTGAATGATTCTAACGAGGAAAAATTAATAGATTATGAAGGAAAAGTATACTGTATTGAAATGCCGTCGTCACATTTATATTATATGAGAGAACATAATTTGGCACCATCTATGCTGATCGGAAATTCGAGGGCGGGACAAAAAGGAACGTTGGGTTTGATTATTCCTGAAGACGACATGCCGTTTACCGAAGATGGGATTCGCCCTGATTTAATTATTAATCCACATGCCATTCCGTCGCGTATGACCATTGGGCAAATTGTAGAGAGTCTCTTTGGTAAGGTATGCACGAGTTATGGAGGCTATGGCGATTGCACCGCATTTCAAGTAAAAGGTTCGAATTTTTCAACGTATGCGCCTATGCTGGTTAAGGCGGGGTTTCATTCATCCGGAAATCAAATTTTATATAATGGCATGACCGGTAATCAACTGAGCGCGGATATTTATATGGGCCCCACTTATTATATGCGTTTAAAACATATGGTCAAGGATAAAATTAATTATCGTGCTCGAGGTCCAAATACAGTATTGACGCGACAACCTGTGCAAGGCCGCGCAAATGATGGTGGGTTGCGTATTGGTGAAATGGAACGTGATGGCGTGTTGGCACACGGAATGTCTTATTTCTTGAACGAATCGTTTATGGTAAGAGGTGAGAAACAAGATTATTATATTGCGGTTTGTAACAAGACTGGAGCTATTGCTATTTACAATGAAGCGCGCAATTTATTTTTGAGTCCTTATGCGGATGGGCCAATTAAGTTCAATTTTAACCCAGATGGTTCGCAAAGTATCATGAATTTAAGTAGATTTGGACGGTCTTTTAGTATATTAAAAGTTCCTTATGCATTTAAATTATTGATACAAGAGTTGCAAGTCATGAATGTTCAAATGCGTATTATTACCGAAGACAATATTGACCAATTATTAAGTATGTCATATTCCGATAACATTAGTAAATTAATGAACAGCGAGAAAAGTGTAAATGACAATATTACTGAGTTAAATAATACAATTTCTACTATATTGAAGGAACCTGTAAAATATTCTCGTGATGAAACACCTGTGATTCCTGAACCAGTGAATATCGATACTACATCAGCCGAAAATGGGACAGCGGAAAATGTTTCATCGCCACCATTTGCACCTGGTTCGTCTGTGAGTAATTCATCGCCCCCATTTGCTCCGGGAACACCAGTCAATGTAGGAAATAGTTCATCGACGCCATATGCACCTGGATCGCCTGTGAATAATTCATCTCCTCCATTCGCACCTGGAACAC
>Ga0214921_10004729_pt1 | contig 19794 bp, 18 predicted proteins | sample LL1505_MetaG_FD_177992 | JGI IMG/M metagenome (GOLD analysis project Ga0214921, IMG submission 177992) | Freshwater microbial communities from Lake Lanier, Atlanta, Georgia, United States - LL-1505 | ecosystem: Environmental > Aquatic > Freshwater > Lake | place: USA: Georgia | collected...
AATCGCTAATGCAAAGCGTGTCGATTCGCGTTGCACTGGTTAAATCAAATAATTAGACTAAGTATGTAGAACTTGTTGTAGAGTGTTTGCGGACGCGGGTTCGATTCCCGCCGACTCCACCATTATTAGTAGTAGCATTACAAAAGAATGGGGCCTACTCCCGAGGTAACTGGTAGCTTATAACTGTCTCCAGTCAACCCCATTACCGCCACTCAAATCAAGTCCTTTGGGCTATCTCACCGTCTCAAATCGGCCCAAAGAAGACAATGCAGAGCATCGGATCTATAGTCCGTTGGTCGCGAGCTCGAAAACGCAGTTTCGGCGAAGCCAATCTCGCCCGACCCACCAGTAGTACCACGCCTCACTCTGCGGGACGTTTTTATTTCCAGATCCCTGGCTTGCCATGGAATCATGCCAATGGTGCTGCGAATCCTGAGATAGAGCTTGTACTTAAAACGAGTAAGTCAGCTTTAAACCAAATTCATTGGTGGTATTGGCTGGTTCGTAAAAGCCACTATAGCGCATACCTGATGCCACAAAATTGGTGGGATTGGTTTGAGAATCAGCGATGTTCCAATACTTATAGTAAGGTCCAAAGCCCCACTGGTCTTGCTTGTACAGAAAGCTCAGGCTGATGCCGTAGCCCGAGTTCTGGGTACTATTTTGATTGCCGAGAACCGGGTTCGCAGCTGCAAGCCCGCTGTATTGATTGCCTGAGAGCAAATAGTTGTATTCCAAGGTGGTTTCGAGTTTGGCTTTGTTGTCATTGACTGCAACACGATGAATGACGCCAATTGGTATGTAGTTATAGGTACTGCGCCGATCGTAACCTGGTGCCCCGGTTGATGTAGTTACACCACCAAAAGCCTGATTTAGATAACGGTAGCCAATGCCAATGTAGGGCGAGAGCACAAAGCCATTAAAAGTAAAATCATGCCCAAGCGCTGCTTTTAGGTTGACGTAATACTGCGGTATTCCGCTGGCAGTACCAGAGCCGTTGTATTTAACGGGACCATTGTTGTAGTCGATTTGCCCCAATACAAACCAATCGTTCTGAAATGCATAGGTACCAAGGTATTCGACGCCTACATTGATGGCCGTCATTCTGACATTTAGACTGGGTTCATCGTAAACATACCCTGAAAGCGTTAAGCCCAGTTGGTTTGCGGATTGGGTTTTGAGGTTTTCAGGAGTAGGTTGGGCTGCAAGATTACCTAAGGGTAGAAGCAGTATCGAAATCAAGAGAAGCAGTTTGTTCATGGAGTCCGCCGGGTTAAGCCTTACAGTAAGTTTTTTGTCGACATTGAGCATTGCATTTACGCATTTAATTTACCATTTTTAGATTTCATTCGCCCACAAGTCCTAGGAAGAAAAGGCGTAAGCAAAACTTCTAATGTGTTTTTTACTTCAGGGGTTTTCTTGAATGTGATGCGCATTTGAGCAAGGACGCTATATTGAGGTTACCGACCATCAAATACCATCAATTTCAACTGTAACGAAATCGCGCCATTCACCCGATCCCCCATCGTTGGAATAAGAAAAACATTGGCGCCCACCCGATCGCCTTCCCAGGTCAGCGCCGGTAGCACTGCTGCGAACCAGCCACCATTATTAGTTTGTGGGTAACCATTAAAACCGCCCAGGACAGCGCCTAGTTTGATTGGTCCAATCGCAATCGGTTGGTAGTAGAGGCCAGCGTAATTGGAGTATTCGCGATTGCTATTGTAAAAGCGCCCAATGGTAGCCGATGCCACGGTATTAAAGCGGTACTCCGCGCCTGCACCCCAATTACCATTATTCAGATTCTTATTTTGATCAAAGTGATAAGACACAAAACCGGGGTTGATCCACATTTGACTGCGCGCTTCAGGCTCCACGATCGAAACGAGTTTCTCCTGGGCACTAGCGAGATTGTTGGTCAAGAGCAGTGCCCCAGCAATTGCAGCTGCTAGACTCAATCGAGTCCAATGGCTGACGGGAATTCGAATCTGAGTGGTAAAGCAGGGCATGCAGTAGAGCACAGCAGAGCGGAAGGCACTGTACTTAGCATCATTTAAGGTTACCAAGGCTGTCTTCACTCGATCACTATAGGGGTTGAAAAACTAATTCGATCGCATATTCTGTGGGCTGCACGCCAGTCTGCTGGAACCACAGCGTCATGGGTCCCGCAGTCAACTGCCCAGGCGCTAGATTCTGAAGTACGTTGCGTTTGAGATCTTCCGGCCCCATGTGGCCATAAACCAGCATACGGCTGACATCGAAGCCAGCGTCAAAGACTGGGGCTCTTTGCAATGCATAAAAAGCGATCGGGTCGGAAGAAACATAATGAACCAGTCGCACAGTTTTCAGACTCTGTCCAAAAGGAATATCCCAGCGGATGTAGTCGGCATCTCCTGCAACTACAGATCCGTGAAGCACAACAGTTCGGGCCTGCTGCAAAGACAGCACGCTAGGCTGCAAGGGATTACCGGAGGCCTCGTGCCATGTTGCGCTGTTGGGCTCCAAAAGATTGACTCGCTCCAAAGGCGACCGGTTGCCGGCTAGGTCGATCTGCCGCAGCCACAGCACCGTTAAAGCATTGCCCATAATGGCTAAGCGATCTCCAGTACCGGTCAACCAAGTACGCGTGTCATCTAAGGAGTATTCCCACTGTCCCTGATCCTCGACCCCGGAAACCCTCACCAATCGAGTCAAGTCTTGGGTCATCACAACCGCTTGAACGGGTGCTGGAGGCACGGTGTCTAGAACGCAATTGACCATCGTAATCTCGGAGCTATTACCCATGTTGTCGCGGGCACGAACCCAGATGGTTTTGGGGCCATCACCCAGCACATCAAAAGTGTCGCCCCGACCTGGAGTCCAAGTCCTTCCCAGGTCAAAGGAAAACTCCCAGATTTCTGGACCATTGACTTTCCAAGCGCCAATACGGGTGACGCCGTCCGTCACACTTAAGCCAGTGTCCGAAAAAGTGAGTATGGGCTTGGGGATGAATTTAGTGGCATTCCCGGAATCTTGGCCCGCACCATTGTTGGATGCTTGAGCATTAGTATCGCCCCCGCCACCACCGCCACAAGAAGCCAGGCACATGGCTAATGCGGAAATAAGCATTAGCCGAGCGGCAAAAAATGGAAGGATCAAGGGCATTGTTTGCATCCTTTTTAATTAGCGAAAGTTCATGCGAGGTACGAACACGTTACCTGCGGCAAAATTGGAAAAAGGGCCACCCTTAGGGTGGCCCATACAGATTCAACGACACGAAGTTGGCAAGCCAACTAAGTGTGTCAATTAAGTACCGATTACACCGCCGTCGTTCTTACGAATGACCACAGTAGCCGCGCGTGGGCGTCCGGCAGTGGCACCATCAGGCCATTTGCTTAAGGCCGTCGGATTTGCATTCATATAAGCCTGTCTAGCACTTCCGCTAGTAAGGGCAACCACAGCTGCTGGCGTATTGGGATGTAAGCCCCCAGAACCGGTAACTTCACCAGGGTGTTGGATGTTAATAAACATGGTTCGCGCATCGGGTGTCCAGCATACACCAGTGACTTCACAACCAGAGGGTCCGGTCATGAAGCGGGTGATTTTCTTGGTGGCGATGTCGGCTACCAGCATTTGATTATTACCTTGATTAACGAAGTTACCGGTATTGGAATAACCACCATCGGTCTGGATCCAGAGACGGCCTGCAGGATCGACCTGAATGCCATCAGGGCAATTGAAGGTATTGCTCGCATCAATAAAACTTGAGCCCGTATTGGCACCAGTCAAGCTTGGGTTACCAGCAATCACAAAGATATCCCAGTTGAAGGTGGTAGCAGCGTGATCAGCAGCCATTTCATTAATGCGAATCACATGGCCCCATTCGTTGACAGCGCGGGGGTTGGCCTCATCAATCGCTGGGCGTGATTGCCCAGCTACAGTTGAGCCGTTGACGTTGTTAGAAGATGCCGGAGTTGCGCTGCCGCGGCGATTGTTACTGGTACAGGCCAAGAACACTTCGCCAGGCTTGGTGCGGTTAGCTGCTACCCACTCTGGGCGATCCATCATGGTGGCGCCGACGCGGTCAGCCGCCTGACGGGCCTTGATCAATACCTCGGCTTGGTTGGCAAAACCATTTTCGGCAGTCAAGCCGTTTTGGCCATGCACCAAGGGTAGCCAAACGCCAGTGCCTTGATTGTCGCCTGCCACTGTACCCGCATCAAATTTGGCTACATACAAAATACCAGTATCAAGGATATTCGCACCGCTCGCTTTGTCGGTATAGGTAGCGGTTGACACAAATTTGTAAAGGTACTCGTTGCGCTCATCGCAGCCGGTATAAACCACGGCCTTGTTGGCGCTAGAGAGTACGCATTCGGCATTCTCATGCTTGAAGCGGCCTAGGGCTGTGCGCTTCTTGGGCTTACTGTTAGGCATGTAGGGATCAATCTCCACTACCCACCCAAAGCGGTTGGGTTCATTGGGGTTGACATTCAGATCAAAACGAGGATCACTTTTGTACCATTTGTTAGAGCCGGCAGCAACGATACCATAACGGCTTTGCAGGGCGTTGGGAGTAAAAGAAGTATTGTCAGTGCCAAAATATTCGTGGAAGTTCTCTTCACAGGTAATGAAAGTGCCCCAAGGGGTCTGGCCAGCACCGCAGTTGTTCAGTGTGCCCAGCACTTCGATACCCGTAGGATCGGCAGTTGTCTTAAGCAGATCGTTGCCAGCAGCAGGGCCCGTGATGGTCATGGGTGTGTAGGCGGTAATGCGGCGGTTATAGTCAGATATTTGGACATATTGCCACGTGCCGGCGGCATTGCGCTGTACCTCAATGACCGATACGCCCATGGCAGCTTGCTGCTTTTTGACGTTGTCCAGGATTTCGGGTTTGTTAAATCCGGCCACGTTGTGGAGGTACTCTTCATTGAAATATTCGTGGTTAATCGCTAATAAACCGCGGCTGTTGCCATCGGTACCTGGAAATGGGAAGAAGTTAATGCCGTCATGATTATCACCAGACTGCACTTCCTGCTGAAGCCAAGTCTCGCTGGCATCACCCTTAAATGCAGGTGCACTTGCCTTAATCGGATCACCCCATTTGTACATTACATCCGCTGTATAACCCTCAGGTACGACGATGGTATCGGCAGTACTGATTGGAATTCCTTTAAACCCAATAGCTCCAGCGGCTGGCGCACTTGCATTAGAGCCTCCGCCACCGCAGGCCGTCATGGCGCCGCCAAAAATACCGAACATTCCCAAAGCCATACCGGATTTGAGCATAGCACGGCGGCTAGGATTGCGAGCGATTTCACGCTCAATCAAATCATGCAAATGGCTATTAGCGGAAGGATTGGATATAACATCATCATCACGAATTAAGTCAGACACTTTTTTGTCTCCAGTGGTTAAAAATACGTAAATAGAAATAAATTACAAAGAAATAACGTTTAAAAAACGTAATAAATAATGCAAAAAAAAAGCATAGATTTATATCGCTCAAGTAATTTAGAAAAAAATTATGACAAACAGATTACATTCAAACAAATGACATAATTAAGACAGACTGATGACAGTCATAAATTTATTAAAACGATTTGAGGTAAGAAAATCCGAGGTGAAATTGTCAAAACCTTTGATGGCAATCCATGAGAGATTACTGACCACGCGAGCGGCGGCTGAGCATTCTTGTGGCGAAGATCTCAATGCATTTAAATGATTGGTGGTGAATTAGGTGGTTTCAATTCACTGCACACCACAATTCTAAAGTTGTGGAGACTTCGCTGGAGCTTAACTCGGCGCCTTAGTAGCTGCGCCTAAACCAAAAAAATAACCATGCCATCGCCACCGGGAGTGGATAGCCTGTTATTTGATAATCCCATTTAAATCAAAACCGCTTATCGATTCACCAGCGCTTGACCATTGCGAATGACTTCATAATGCAGATGCGGTCCAGTTGATCTTCCTGTGGAGCCAACCGTTGCAATTACTTGGGATTGCTGCACTACATCCCCTACCTTCACGAATAGTGCTTGAGCATGGGCATAGCGCGTAATCACTGCATTGGGGTGTTTAATGTCGACCACGTTACCGTATTCCGTATCCCAACCTGCGCGCACCACCACGCCATCGCCAGTCGCTTTGATGGGTGTGCCGAGGGCAGCGGGATAATCGGTTCCCTCATGCCATGCAAGCTGACCCGATATTGGATCAATGCGATAGCCTAAGCCACTAGAAGGTTTGATAAAGGATGGCAAAGGTAATCCGGTTGGCAGACCACTGCCTTCCCAGGTGTGCGTTAAAGCCGATTGCATGGCATTCACGCGGGCACTCAATGCAATTGAGTCATGTACTGTGCGATCCAAACGGGCGCCATAGTGTTCACCTTGATTGCCTAAATTGATGGTCGCCGTCGAGGGGTGAACGGGCCCGCCTTGGGCATGACCAAGCTGAGTTTGATTGCCTAAATCCACTACACCACCACCTTGGGTACGCAGAAGTTGGTTGCGTAAATCATCAAGCTGACTGAGGTTGCGCTGCGCCTCATCCATACGTAGCTGCAATTCCATTAACTTGGTCTCGTAATCGCCCTCGGACTGAGCGATGAAGCGGGTTTCTAAAAAGGCATTGCGTTCCATCGAAAACAGAGCATTGCGAGTTTGATTGGTAACTCCACCAATCAACCAGGTAATAAAAAAGAGCATTACAAGCAAAGCTAGTGCGCCGACAATCAGCTGCGCAATCGAGAGCTGCAGTGCGCGCACGCGGCTATGCGGTCCCATCATAATTAATATTTGCATTTTTATCTCACCCCTGAATTCATTTCCAGAATTGGTTGCATCACCGCCATCACAATACCCAAGACCATCAGGCCCATCACTAAAATGAGTATTGGTTCTAGCAGGCTCGTCACTATTTTGGTTTTTTGCTCCGACTCAAATTCGGCATTTTCAGCGCCGTATTTAAGCATTTCACCTAGCTTACCCGAAGCCTCGCCCGACCGAATCAAATGAATCAAGATCGGTGAAAAGACACCTTGACTACCCAGCGCGCGCGCCAAGCTCGTTCCTTCACGTAAGCGTAGCTCGGTGGAATCGATCGCAGCGCGTAAAACTGCATTACTCAAGGTATCGCGAGCACTGTGCAGCGCCGCTAAAATCGGTACATTTGCAGACACCAGCATCGCCATCGTATTGGCAAAGCGGGCAGTCTCAAAACCCAACAGCAATGGGCCGACTAAAGGCAAATTGAGTAGTGCCCGATCGGCTCTGAGCCGAACCTCTTCTTTGGCCAATGCACGGCGGGCAATCCATATAGCAAATGCAGTAGCAATGGCAAGCAACCAACCCCAGGTCACTACAAAATGCGATAAACCCAAAATAAATTGGGTGGAGAAAGGCAAATCTTGTTTGGTGTTCTGAAATACCCGGGCGATTTGCGGCACAACATACAACATTAAAAACAAGACGATCAAAAAGGCAACGCCGGTCAACATCGCCGGGTAGGCTAGAGCGCCCATGGCTTTTTGTTTTAAGGCTTCGCGCTTTTCTAAAAACTCGGCAAGCTGGGTTAATACTTGCCCCATTTTTCCGGACTGCTCAGCTGCGCCCACCACCCCTTGATACAGCGGATCAAATGATTCCCTTTGGGTCGCAATCGCGCGTGAGAGCGGTAAACCCGAGCGCAGCTCTGCAACCACTGATTGCAATACGGCTTTGATGTGCGCCTGACTGCTTTCGTCGGCGAGAACCGACAGAGCCTCTTCAATCGGTACACCCGAGCGGACCAAAATCGCCACTTGCTTGGTAAGCATTGCCAGTTCAGCTCGGCTGAGTGGCTTCCTTTTAGAAAACCACCGACTCCAAAAATACTGCTTACCCCATTCGGTCTCGAGCTCAACACTGACGGGCACCAATTGTTTGGCCATCAGAGCTTGGCGCACGGCACGCACACTCTCCCCTTCGACGCTGCCGCGCTCACTCTTGCCGGCATAACTCATGGCCTCAAAACGGTAGCGTGGCATGGCGGGCTTATCCTCTGTACTTATTCAATGGGCTTAGTCAATATCAACCGAGCCCGTGACACGCAAAATTTCTTCGGGGGTGGTTTTTTTCTCATTGACCCACCGCTTGCCATCGTCGGCTAGGGTTCGCATGCCGCCTGCAGTGGCTTGTTTGCGAATTTCACTCTCGGCAGCATGCTGATGAATTAATTCCCGAATGACTTCATTGGTCGTCATCAGCTCATAAATTCCAGCACGGCCACTGTAGCCTGAATCACCACACACACTGCACCCTTTGCCACCGCAGGCTTGGCATGATAAGCGAATTAAACGCTGCCCAAGCACCCCTAAGAGCGTAGATGAGAGCAAGAAGGGTTCGATACCCATATCAATCAAGCGGGTGACTGCAGATGGTGCGTCGTTGGTATGCAATGTTGCTAAAACCAAGTGACCGGTCAGTGATGCTTGCACGGCAATCTGCGCCGTTTCTAAATCCCGAATCTCACCGATCATCACAATGTCGGGATCTTGGCGCAAGATGGCACGCAAGGCTCGGGCAAAGTTCATATCAATCCGGGAGTTAACTTGGGTTTGCCCAATGCCATCGAGGTTATATTCAATCGGGTCTTCGACCGTCATGATGTTATTGATCTTATTGCGTAGGCGCAGTAAGGCACCATACAGGGTGGTAGTTTTGCCGCTACCCGTAGGCCCGGTTACCAGCACAATGCCATGCGGTCGATGAATCAGCTGATCAAATTGTTTAAAGGTATCGTCCGCCATGCCGAGGGCACGTAAATCGAGTCGGTCGTAATTCTTTTCCAATAGACGGAGCACGACGCGCTCACCGTGAGAGGTGGGTAGTGTCGATACCCGCACATCAATTGCCCTGCCGCCAACCCGTAAAGAAATTCGGCCATCTTGCGGCATGCGCTTTTCGGCAATGTCGAGGGAGGCCATGATTTTGATGCGGGATACGAGCGCCGCATGCAAGTCGCGCCGCATGTCCACTATGTCGCGCAAATTACCATCGACTCGAAAGCGCACCATTGACTTACGCTCAAATGCCTCGAGGTGAATATCCGATGCACCATCGCGACTCGCCTGTTTGAGTAAGCTATTAATCATCCGAATGACGGGTGCGTCGTCATTCATCTCCAATAAATCTTCTGATACCGGCATCTCTTGCAAGAGGCGAGTTAAATCAACCGCCTCCTCGACTTCATCCACCACTTGCGCAGCATCCAAGTCACCATTCGAGTAGGCGGTATTTAGGGCTTCCATTACTTCTGCACTGGACTGTTCCATACGCTGTATCGGCCCCACCAATCTCGATATTTCGTGCAATACCGACAAGGGCGTTTCTGGGCTGTGCAATACCGTCGGAAACTCGCCATCAGCCACACTCGGCTTTAGCAGAATGTGGTTTGCCCGAGCATACGCAAACGGAATGCGCACCATGCTTACTGCACCGTGATGGGAGCCGGCCCAGACGGCGTAGCTGAGGCTGGTGCGTTAGAGGGTCGAACCGGTATCGGCTTCGTCAATCCAGAAGATGGCACATTGGGGTTTACAAGAGGCCCTGGCTTCACCAGTGGTGGCCCAATATCCGAAATCCGCGGTAAGTCCTCTTTCGGCAAAATCATGGGGGCCTGCTTAAACTGGTCCTCGGTCCTTTGCACGGAGTCGAGGCGATTTTGGGTAATGTCGGCACTTTGATCGCGGTCCCGCAAGATGTAAGGACGAATAAACACCAGCAAATTGGTTTTAGCGCGCTCCTTGGCGTCCGAACGAAACAAGGCCCCTAAATACGGAATGTCTTTTAAGAGAGGGACGCCGCTCGATGAATCGTTGTACTTATCTTCAATCAAGCCGCCGAGCACAATAATCTGACCATCATCCACTAGCACATTGGATTCAATATTGCGCTTATTCAGAATGATGCCCGCTGGAAAAAAGGGATTGGCGATAGAGGACACTTCTTGGTATATCTGCATCTTGACGATGCCGTTATCAGATACCTGTGGCCTTACTCGGAGTGTCAAACCCACATCTTGACGCGTTACCGTCTGAAATGGCGTCACCGAGGCTGCCGATCCCGTTTGCGCATAGGAGCCCGTAATGATCGGCACGTTTTGACCCACCACAATGCGCGCCTCTTCGTTATCGAGCGTAATTAAATTCGGCGTTGACAAAATATTCGTGCCTTGGGTTGTCGCCAGCGCCGAAATTAATGCGGACATGCCATAAGTGCCATTGAACTTCGTCAGTAAGCCGAGGTTCAGTCCCTGAGGTGGAGGTACAGGAACCCCACTCGGGTTGCCCGGATTGAGGATGTTACTGACGTTCGAACCAAGCGCAAGGATGTTGGAGCCAATTGGTCCTTGGGGATTCGTGAAATTGGTTCCACCAAAGCCGACGTTTTGATTGCCCGACCCAACAATCCCCTGCCACTGAATGCCGAGCTCAGCCGCATTTTTTGAGCTGACTTCCACAATCAAAGACTCAATGTAAACCTGAGTGCGCCGCCGATCGAGTTGCTCGATCACATTACGTAAGTTGCGATACAAGGGCTCGCTGGCAGTAATGATGATGGAGTTGGTCGCGGGTTCGGCCTGAATGATGCCGCCGGTAGTTGGATTGCTCGAGCTGGTTAGGGCCGAAGTCGTCGCACTGCTGCCCGTTGCACCGGGCGCTGTAGGTGGAGCGGGTTGATTTAGGGGCGCATTGGGCGTTACCGCACTGGGCTGGCCTGGCGTGCCGCTGGCCTGAGCCGATAAAGTCGCATCGGCTGCCACAATCGCGCGCAAGGTCACCGCTAATTTAGTGGCCTCGGCATTTTTTAAAGGCACTACCCAAATGTTGCCGTTGTTGGTCGTGGGTAAATCGAGACGCGCCACCAAAATCCGAATTTGCCGAATGCGCTCGCTGCTTGCGCCTCGAACCAAGATGGAATTACTCCGTGGCTCGGCCATGATCAAGGTTTTGAGTGAGGGGTCTACCCCGCCGGTGGATGCCGTATCCAGAACCTTACTTAATATGGTGGCCATATCGGTTGCAATCGCGTAATGCAATTTAATGCTTTGCACATCGCTGGATGTAGGTGCATCGATCGATTCGATTAAAGTGGCGATGCGCTGGATATTGCTGGCAAAGTCGGTAATCACAATCGTGTTATTGCCAGGATAGGCATTGATGGTGTTATTCGGTGAGACCAAGGGACGCAAGACTGGCAGTAAGCCATTGGCGGATTCAAAATTGAGACGAAACACGCGCGTAATAATCTGATCGCCGCCTTGTTGCGATGGCGCTGCAACTACTGCATTACTAATTAACTTAGCATCGGCTTCGGCAACCACACGGTAGATACCATTCACACTCACGAGTGCAAAACCCGAAGTGCGCAGCGCCGTTGAAAAGGCATCGAGTGCTTTGGCTTTGCTCAGTGCCCGATTGCTAATCAGATTGATATTGCCTTTGACCTTGGGGTCAACCAAGATGGTTTGGCCGGTGGCTTTGGCTAAGACATTGGCGACGGATTCAATATCGGCATTTGAAAACGACAAGGTGACACTGCCCTCATCGGCTACGTTTGGCACTGCTGGATTAAAGGCAGCATTGTTCTGCGCCACGCGCTGCGGCGATGGGTTTGCGGATTGCGCTGCATTTTGTGCATACACCGCCGGAATGAGCACACTCTCGCCCAGCACGCAAAGAGCTAACACGCGCACGAGCCAGTAGCGCAGCATGTCTTGCCTCAGCAATGGTGTTTTATATTTCGACTTCACTGTGCTCTGCATCTTCTCTTCCAATACCTTACGTAAAAATACTGACTGATTTTTGCTCAAACCCACTGCTTATAACTTGAGGCGATAACGATTACCTTCGCGCTTACCAAGCAAGGATAGCAAGCCAACCAAGGAATCTTCCGCCCCTGGCGCTGCTGCCGCCTCCCCCGTAAACTGCAAACCCTTACCAACGGGTCCGCTCCCGAATTCGCCCTCGCCTTTCAATAGGAGAGGGCCGCTGCTGGTAGACAAAACCCAAGTGCTTGCATTCTGCCCCAAATTCGCTTGGATCTCATAACTGCCCAAGGGTGCAACCGGACTAATCGGACTGGTTAAATTCGTGATGGTGATTCGCATTATCCCCGAAGAATCACCCCCGCCCGACCCTGAGTTTTCAGCCTTCGGGGCCCATTTCAGGTCAGTCCAGCGGGCACTTAAGGTGCCCCGGGGCCGCAAGGTACTCCAAGGGTTACCCAAACCCTCAAGGATGGTGGTCGGCAGGGTAACTTCATTGCCTATTAAAGTAAGGGGGCGCCCCCAACCCCAATGGGCTATTTGCGGTTTCTCGAGGGCTGAAAACTGCAATTCAGTTGTGCAGCTCAGGCTTGCAATCTGGCAGCTGGTTTTCCACTGAAAACGCTCGGTTTGAGCCAAAGGGGGTTTGCATGCTCCGCCCAGGGCATTGCTCTCGGAAAAGCCCAAAGCAGCACTGCCCTGCCAAATCGTCCCCATGGGTTCTTGCAACACCACGCGGCAGGCGGTTTGCTCGCCCAAGATACCGCCAATCCAACGCACCGGAAACTGCATCAGTACAACACCAAGGCAGAGCAAAGCAATCGCCAGAAATAGCCAACGGGGTAAGCGCACGGTAGCGCGATCGAGTAACAGCTTCATGGTGCTTTAGGTAAACCAGATGGAGGAAGTGACTGCACTGGTGACTGCACTGGTGACTGCGCTGAAGATTGCTGCTGTACTTGCATTTGTTTCAAGCTGCTACTCACCTGTACGAGCCCCGGGGTGGTGCTCGCTATTGCACTAACACTCTCGGGATACAAGCGCCAGACTTGGCGAAGTTCATCGAGTACCTCAATCCACGCCGAGAACAGTACATCATTGGCCTGAAACTCCAGCCGTGGTGGGTTGTCATTACTTAAGCGGAGTACATTCGGCTTAATGTCGCGCGCTGCGAGCACTGCGCGCACTTTTTGCATTTCAGATTCATTGAGCGGGGTGACGAGCGTAGAACGTAGGCTACTTGCAGACATGCTGGATGCGCCAACGCCATTAGCAGAAGTAACTTGATTCACTCGCACCAGGTGTTGCAACTGCGCCCACTGCACAGGACGCAAGTCCAACTGCGCTTGCATGGTTTTCATCAAGGGCAAAAGCCATACCTGACTCGCAATCGCAAATACGCTAGTGCACAGCAATGCAGCGAGGAGCATGCGGTGCCGCCCTGCAGCTGCAACCATGGTCATCGGCAGATTTGATAAACCAGGCGTTCTACGATCAGCGCCACCTCTCCTCGTATTGGCGTCGACATTCGTGGATAGTGCATGCGCTCTTTTATTCGATAGCCATGCAGTGATGTCCTGCCAAGAATAGTCTTTGGTCAGCGCAGCTTTAATTTGAGCAAGTCCTATTCTCATTTTGTCTATAACCGAATTGCTTTCGTTGGGCTTCATGGCCGAGCCCCTAGGCCAGCAAAGGCCTCTAAGCGATAACGCGTGCCGCCCAGGTGCGTAACCAAAAGACCTGAATTACGCGCAGTGGCAATCACCCGTAGTACCGCTTCATTGCTGCTGTAGTTTGGGACGCCTGCTTTGAATTCAAACTCCACGGTATTAGCGCTGTACTGAATCTGCTGCAGTGATTGCACCTGCAAGGCGTTACTGAGTTGTTGTAACTTGGCTGCTAAAGATGCAAAGTCGGCGTCGGTGACAGCGCCTTGGCTGCGCTGAGCACTGAGCGCTTGATCTAAAAATACGGGGAGCACTGCATGCTCATTCGCCCCTGAGCTCAGCTTCACCATACTGGCTGGAGAGAGCGATTGCATCGCCAGCAGTTCCATTTGCTGACCCCAACGCCAATTCGACACACCCAACCACGCTAGCTGCGCGATGAAACCTAGAGCAATCGCAGCAACACCTAAACCCAGCCAGCGCAAAGCAGGCTGCCATGTCAAGGGATCAACCCAGGCCAAGGCGGTAGCGCCATGCACGGTGCGCGTGCCACCTGCACTCGGTCTAGTTAGAATGCCAACCCCTGCCCTGCTTTTAAATCCAGCAGGCAATAAATTGAGGGCAAAGTTGGGTGCACGACTGCTGGCGTTTGCTGCTAAAAAAGCAATTGCGCTGGGCGCAGCCCATGCCCAAGAGAAAGGTACGGCATTTATAGAACCCAGTCGGCTGGGCAACGGCAGTGCTTTATGACTGCGGTGATCGTGGCTTGCATTGGTATGCTGCTGTGCACTAGGCGCGCGGGATTCAGCCCATGCAATCCCTGTCTGGATGCCGGTGCGCTGGCAATACACCAGCGCATCGCTTTCGCGCATACTCATGAGTGCGGGTGACGACGCCGCTACAAGATCACTCGCAAGCGCATCGCTGTGCAAGGATAAGAGTAAACAGTCGGGTATCAAACGAACCCGGCTGCTGAGTACGTGTTCAAGCTGACTCGCAATCCAGGTGAGCCAGGCGCGATCGATTGCCGCTAGAGTGCGGTCCATTGCAGGCTGGCCTGGTACTGGAGATAAGGCACTGATGTGCATGGTCGCGGTATTCGAGAGTACATACTCTTCTAATAAAGTCGGTAAAATGGCTTGGAGTTTTTTGGGATTGGCGAGCGGTACTTTAGTTTCAATTAAGCGCACATCCAAGGTAGGTAAGAGCGCGAGCACCTCGTCGGCATAAGGCATCGAGTCAATGCTGCCAATGCCCGATTGGATGGGCGATGGTGATGCTGATGTTGCATCAACATCCTCTACCAGACACCATTCAAAGCGCTGTGCGCAGGCAAGGTCTTCCCACTCACCGGCTAAACCAGTGAACGCGCCAGCAAATGGCTTAAGAGGGCAGCGTATTAATAGTGTGCTCATTCAGCGGCAATGCGTCCCGTTTTATTCCAAATTACCTGCGTAAAGTCACCCCCGGGGAGCGGGCTTGGTGAACGTTGTATTAAAGTAGAGCTAGTGAATATACCTCGTCCAAGTGACATTTCCGAGCGCGCCAGCCAAAACTGGGATTTGACATCCAAGAGGCTCGCATCGATCGTGCTGGCTTGAGTGCCATCGGCCTGATTTAAGGACGTCCTTAACTCATCCAAGCTTTTGATCGGGCGGCTGGCGCGTAGCTGCACTAAATTTGCTGCAGACGAACGCGATAAGCCCGGAATGGCCGACATGAGGACTTCTACCGGGGCGGTATTGACGTTGATGGCAGTAGCTTTAGGCAAGAGAGTGACAAATGGCCTAAGTTGTTCGAGCATTGACGGCGCATACGAGGGCAAGGCCAACAAGCCCTCCAAATCAAATAGGGGCAGGTCAGCTTGCAAAGCCGATTGGGCAGTTAACTGGGCCAAATTACGATCCATTCCCAAAGCGTCCAGCAAGCGGGCGTATTGCTGGACCCCAGCGACCTGCACCGTTTTAAATTGGCTATCCCATAAATTGAGCACATTAAAGCGGCTTTGCGCATCCACCAACTGGCCCTGCAATGTAACCGCCGCAATCTCATCCGGCACGTCGGTATTTTTCAGAAAGTCAGCAACGCGGCCATCGGCTAATGGCAGTGCCCAAGCTTCGCCGAGGTGATCAAACTGCGACACGCGCTGGTCTTCGACTAAAATCAAGCGAGCAAAATCTACTACACCGCGCTGCAACCACTGCGCTTGCAAGCGATCACGGGTATTTTCTAAAGTGCGGATCTGCATTTGCTGACGCCAAATTAATCCGGTCATGAGTACCGCAGCAACCCCCACCACAATAAGTGCAGTGATGGTGGCTGAGCCCCGCTCTGCCTGCGGCGATTTTGCACAGCAAAATAGAAGCCTGCTCACAATCCGCCTCCCATCAAACACGAACGCGTAATCGGCAAACTGGCGTTGCTTAGCCACCACTGCATCACCACCCCGCGGTAATCTGGCGTTACCGCTGCTGGGGTTAACGGATTATTGGGGTTGGGGGTAGTAGGCGCATTGTTTACAGCGCCCCCTAGAGTAGCGGTTGCAGTTGCGGTTGCGGTTACATTGGCATTGGGATCTGTGGCAGGAGAGGATGATGAATTAGGCACTGAGGGCGGAGGAGCGCTCACGCTGTTGGCTAGTGCGGTTCGCACGAATGCCGTTTGACGGATGACATCAGGCAGGGTGAGGCTAACCCGAAAACTGCTCGAGAGCAGATCGGGATCACGGCTCACGCCAGCCCACAGCGCTACGGCTTCCGAACGGCGCAATAGCGGCTCGCTGGTCCAGCGCTGAAGTCCGGCGGGAGTGATACCGTAACCTACAATCATCCACGCATCGCGATTATCGACATGCCATTGCCGGATCCACCAGATGTTCTTTGCTCCAGCAGATAACGGGTTACTGCCCACGACGTCGGCACGCAAAATAAATTGGCAATCGCGCTCAAACTGATTGATGAGTTGTCCATACACAGCATCCTGATTGGCGCGACCATCAATTACTTCACGCCCCAGTATCAGAGCGTCCATGCCGCGCCAGGCCATAAGGCCAACCAAGGCCATGATGGTCATGGCGACCAACACTTCAATTAGTGCAAAGCCCTGATCGCGCGGCAGTGTCATAAGGAACCGCCAGCGGGGTTGGGCAAAATCGTCGTTAGCCATGCTAGTCTGGGGCCACTGGCTACATCTGCGCTAGTGGGGCTCGCCAAATATACCGTCAACTCAATCCGCCGAAAGCTGGGATTGGGGGTACTCAATACCTTGCGCTGACAAACAAATATGTAGCGGTCTTGCGGGCAGCTGAAGGTGGTGGTTCCCATCTCGGGCCACTGGCGATTCATGCGCAAATCGGCCATGGCATTATCTGCACTCCACAGCGCTTGAGTGCGCTGTGATACCGCCAATTGGGTATCGGCAGCACTGGCGATTGCCTTTAATCCAGCAATCAGTGCAATACTTAACACTGCAAGGCCTACCAATACTTCAACCAAAGCAAAGCCAGCTTGCGCTTGCATTTGTGTTTGTTTTTTTGCTCGCACAAAAGGATTGCAAAGTCTCATGGGCGCACCCACTGAAAGCGCCCATTGGTGGCGCGCAACAACACCGCTTGGCGATGTTCTTGTTTGATCGGTATTTGCAAGGCCTCAGTAACGCGCTCGCCACCCAAACTCAATTGCACTGGCGTGATCTCAACTGGCTTATGCCATGTTTGTGCGCGGTAGACATCCGGCAAAAATGTACTTCCCGGATTGCTACCTACTGCAGTCACTGCGGAGAGGGGCATGCTAAAGCGCCAACCGAGCGCATCGACTTGGGCCACCATGGGTGCACCGCTCATGGTACTTTCTTCTTGGGCAAAGTTAAGCGAGCTGACGAGCTGGTCCAAGTTATCGCGCCAATAGCGCTCATCGTGATTGGGAAGCGCTAAGACAGCAATGCCCAATAGCACTGCCATCACCGCAATCGCAACCAAGAACTCGATTAAGGTGAAGCCGGCTTCGCTGTGCTGATAGTGCGCTAGCCGCGCTTGACCTTGAGGCGATCTATTACCAGTTCCCAATATCCGCATCGGTTCCGGTTCCGCCGGGCTTCCCATCCGCACCGTAACTGATCACATCGATTTCACCGCGGGTACCGGGGTTGCTATAGTGGTATGGATTGCCCCAGGGATCTTTGGGTACAGAACTCAAGTAGCCGCCGGCTTTCCAGTTTTGCGGTATTGGCTCGCTTGTTGGTCGCTCGACCAAGGCTTTCAGGCCTTGCTCGGTAGTGGGGTAGCGACCAATGTCCAAGCGATAGAGTTTGAGCGCTTGATTGATCGTGCCGACATCGTGTTTGGCGGCTGTGACTCGCGCTTCATCGGGGCGTCCCATGATATTGGGCACAATCAGCGTTGCCAAAATACCGATAATGGCAATGACCACCATGATTTCGATTAAGGTGAAACCGGCTTCACGGTGATTGCGCTGCGCAGGCAAGTCCGGCAGAATGGGTTTGGATGCGATCAGGCGCTGGTATTGCTGTGCAAAATCACGTAGTCGAGAGCGAAGGGTTTGGCTGGGATGGCGGATAATTAACATAGTCTTTTCAATGATTTAAACTAGTCTAAATTCTAAAGGGAATTTATTACATTGAGTGACTTTCTAGCACGATTGCAGGCCCGCCTGAACCGGCAGCTGCAATCCACCACTGAAAAAAAGAGCGCCCCTAGCGTAACGGCATCAGTACGCCACAAAATAGAGCAAGGTGCCAGTGAAGTCTTGCAAAAAATAAGATCGCAACCCAATCTCTATATGCCGCCAGGCATAAGACCAAGCCTGCATCCAGCAATAGTGGCACGCCCCCTTCAATACCTAGGCATGGCGATTACCGCAATGGCTCTCACCTATTGGTTATTGCAATGGTGGCAACTGCCCTCGGTGCCTTCGACTGCTCCGTCATCTACATCCTCCTCTAGCAATAAAAACAATGCAGGTGTAACGCTTTATGCCAATCAAGACAGCGCCGCAGCGTACGATTTATTTGGCAGCAAACCCTTAAGCACCGACACCATCTTTCTGCGGGGGGTAGTTGCGACAGGTAAAAATGCCAATGGCTCACTCGATGGTTTTGCTATTTTTGAGATTGATGGCAAACCTACTAATGCCATCAGCATCGGTGAATCCCTCGGCAAAGGCCTGACCCTGCTGTCGATAGGCGATGAGAGCGCTAGCCTGCTCTACCAAGGGCAAAAACTGGAGTTCAGGCTAAATAAGCCTAGCGGTCAAAAAGCTACTAATCCCAAAAAGAAATAAGCTTTCGCTTTGCGCATAGCACGCCCTTCAAAGTATGGCGTGTGTAGGACCCACTTCTTCTGCGCCCTGCCGCACATCATGCATCGCCTCACTAATTGGTAGCCGGGCAAGTCAACGCACTTAACTGAGTACAGTCCTTATTACTGTTTTGCAGTAGTCGTGCTTCCATCAGCAATCGACTCTACTTACAATACAAACCGAATTCTGTATTGAGGAGTATTCGAGCTTTGCATCAATATGCAATCGCACACTCAATCGCACAGTCATTTTTTAGTCGTATACGCTGCTGATTTATATAGGGTTTTGAAGAGCCACGACTTCTTTTAATCGTTGCTCGCGAGTTCCATATTTCTCCTTAGCCATTAGGACTTAATCTTTGCACCCGGAAGGCTTAACTTAAAAAATGTTCATCGTCTCTTATTGGTCGTTTTGAGACATTAAGGAACCCCAAATAGCCTGTTATGAAGGACTGCTATTTGAAGAGAAGCAGTCATAAGTTCTAAAAAAATATACCCCCTGTTTTATATAGAAATTATGACGGGGGGGAGTGTTTCTATGGCCAGCAATACTCAAGTACTAGGAAATCAGTTGGGGGGGTACCCCCTCTTCATAAAACTTCACAATCGTTTGAGCATATTCATGTACATAGCTGGAATAGGTTCCATCGAACTAAAAATGGGGGTGCCGGGTGGTGGGGTAGGCGCGGTCAGAATTTTTTAATAAGGGGCCCTCAATCGAGGCAAATGAAATTTGATATATCGATGTACTATTAGAACAAGCATTGAATCTAGACTGTAGTTAGCCAACAGGTAGTTTTCTATCTGGGGGCATAATTGGGGGCATATCTAAAATAGTGAAATGATAATTATCATATTAATCAATTATTTATACTAAAGATTCAATTGACGCCGACCCACCATTTTTTAGATCAACCCTTTTGCTAGGATTATCTCCTTTCGACTATCGCGCAGAGCGATCAGTCATTTTTCCATCAAAACATGGCTTCCATTTCTTTACGAACGCGATAGGCGTCGGTTGTT
>Ga0214921_10004730_pt1 | contig 19790 bp, 47 predicted proteins | sample LL1505_MetaG_FD_177992 | JGI IMG/M metagenome (GOLD analysis project Ga0214921, IMG submission 177992) | Freshwater microbial communities from Lake Lanier, Atlanta, Georgia, United States - LL-1505 | ecosystem: Environmental > Aquatic > Freshwater > Lake | place: USA: Georgia | collected...
TATCCCAGGCACTTGGAGCCCGTATTGATGATAGTGAATATTGATAGCTGTAGTAGAAATCGTTTGGAAGTGCTGTAGTGGTAAGCTCCCAGTTCATTGAGCATTTAAGTTTTCTTCCAGAGGCAGATATGAGCCTACGAATTTTTGCTCGTTTGCAAAGATTAATCCCACGATTATATGGGGTTGCCTGAGTGTTTGTGTCAGATAATCTGCGAATATGAAGTTGGGTGTCTGTTAAGGGGTCTTTTTTAATTGCAACTAGGGTCTGTGATACAGCATCTATATCACGAGAAGATTTTGTCGTAAGAATTACTCCACTATGAGTTCGTGGCTTCTCCGCAAGTGCTACATCACATGTCAAAACGGCTAGTATAATAAAGCATCTCATATTCATATTGTACTCCCCAACTACAATAGGTACAACAAGAATATCGGCAAAGTCTTAAAAAACTTTACTACTCTTTATAGTTTTTTAGAATTAATTCGGATAACTCATTGACACGAGAGGTAATTCTTCGGCTGATTAAAGATTCGGCACTGTTTCTCTGCCTGGTATTTGTGCCCAAATTAAGAGTTCTTCGTAGTGTGGCCAAATGATTAATTTCATCGACCAAATTCAACATTGTATCATTCATTTCAACATTTGCATCTTTACTCATAGTTACTCCATCGTTTAGCTAAAATTTGCATCTAATTTTCCGAGAATAGTTACAACTCCTTGCGAGTCTTTTATCAATGTAAAGGTTAGTACATCAATTCCAGCAGTAGCTGTTGGGGCCGCCGCATTTACCCACTTAATTCCTCCCACAACATCAGCTCCATTTACTGAACATGCGTCAGCATATGTTTTTGCGGCGTCTCCAGTAAGAATAAGTTTGGCTGTTGCCACCACCCCATTTTCTGTTGGTAAGTTAATAAAATTCCACTTAGTTACACTTGCTGATAGTTTTCCTAATACAACCGTCGTAAGAAGGGACATATCAACGGGGAGTATTCCCGTTTCTGGAACCGCAATAACCGTGCTGAGTGTGTTTAATAGTGGTGGTGTGGTTATATTTTTGTGATTAGTCTGAACCGTTGTGGTTAGAGTGGAAATGTTATTTGTGTTTGTAGTCACAGCAGAATTAACATCCACAATCACAGTAGCTGTACTTGACGCTAGTGTAGTAAATGATGTCAAATCAAAGGGAGTTCCCACGTCTCCGCTGGGACTAGGATCTGGTGTTATTTTTGGTATAGCATCAATACTTGCTGTTGTTTGTGTGATTGATGCTGATAGCTGCGATAGTTTTTGTGAAATAGTGGTCATGATTACCCACGAGTAAGTCGCAAAATCTTTTCAATCTGTTTTTCTATTGCTGGTTTTCTATTTGGCCAATAGATATACTCTTTATCAGCAGTCTTAAGTAACTTCATTAAAAACGGAACAATAAGCTTTTCACACTCTTCAAGTCGGTCTTTGTATGCTTCCAGAGTCTGCTCTGTCTCATTTACTGCTTTGTTATACTCTTCTTCACTAACCGCAGAAAATCCAAAATCATCATCATCTGCGTATTCATTTAAAATGCTTTGAAGATCAAATGGCTTGTCTGTCATACTAATCTAGCTCCACGTCAAAAATACCAACTCCAGTCAATTCATTTGCTGGGGGTTGTTTTTCAAAGAGTTGAATTACAAGAAACCCATTATACCCAACCATAGAAGGGTCTTGAGCACCCAGACGAACCGACAAGATAAGACCTAACAAAACCATTGCCCCTTTCATTACACAGACCTCTTCGCTCCTGGATTAAACGGAATTTTAAGCATATCAAGTTGCTCATGAAGAATACGAAACTTAGCTCTCTCTATTGCCATAAAAATCTCAGCAGATAATGCCTCTTGTCTAAGATTATTTAATGACTCATTGATTGTTTTAATGTGACTGCGCATGTATGATGGGTCAGACTTGGCAGTTTGGAGTGTTGATGCAATCTGCTCCGCTTTTCTGATTGATGCTTTACTTGCGGCAACCTGCCTGTACAAGTTCTTTCGGTATGTCTTATTTTCCGCTAGTGTTTTTCGAGTTTCTTCTATTACATCTCGAATTCGTCCAATCATTTGCTCATTAACAATCAATTTCATAATATACTCCTAGTATCGAATTCTATGTACACAATGTGTTGCGTCTGGATTTTTTGCTTTGCAAACTGCACAAATACCATCCGTTGCTGTGTGGGGCGATGTTGTAATTGGTGTGTATGGGTAGTGTGGGGTCATGGGGTCTGGATACCAATATGGTTTTTGTGTTAATGTTTTTGACGCCAACTCTTCTTTAATAACATCTTGCTCAACACAATGTTTCAAATAACGAAGCATTTCCCTAGCAAGATTTGCTTCGCTATATTCATCTGGATTGTTGTTTGTTTGCACTGGACCTAGGACAGTTAGCTTCCGTTCTAACCACACATAAAGTCGTTTTAAGTCTTTTAAATCCATGAAAATGCACCAAAACAAAATGGTTATTCATAGATTTAGGCATTCTTATTTTTTACCATCAAACTTAGTTTCAAGGTGCTTACAAACCATCATAACAGCATCAATTTTGGTCAAAATATCTGATTTTATTGACTCCAAAACTAAAGAGCTATCAATATGAGCCGTAGATTCTAACTCATCGAGCATAGCAACAACATCTTTTAGATTTTCTACAAGCTTCTGGTATTCTTCAAACTCAAATGTATCTGTCATTTCCATAATTATCCTTACACATGCTCCATACGAACTTTCATTTGGCCAATGAGTCCTTCAAAGTACATCATCTGCACCAAAATCTGGTCCTGAAGATGACGAACACTCATACGACACGGAATTCCCAACACAGAAACTTCAACATCTGCATAAGATGGGTGTTGCTGAACTAACATTCTAATTTTTTGAAGACTTTCGAGCGCAGTTTCGTAGTAAGAAAGCAATTCTTGATCAGTTTTCATGTATTTTACCAAAACAATTAAATGTTATACTGAATATAAAGTATTATATCCAGATATACGGCAAAATGTCCACTACTTTTTTCATCATTTTTTGATCTTCGGCCAAATAATCTTTTTCAATTTGAATTGCTCGTTTAATCATATCTCCCTCTTCCTTCATCAAGGCTTCGGGAATATCTCGCACGGCAAAATACCCATCTTCCCCAGCAATCTCCACCCTCTTTTGAACGTAGCTGTTCCAATCCACTAAGTCTTCCACACTCTTTCGCTGTGGGCGAACATCTTTCCACCAGATGTACACCTCCTCAATGACCTTGGCCGCTTGTGCCTGCTCTAATTGACGGTCTTTAAGAGGAATTGACAAATCATCCAGAGTTTTTTCCCACTTCAGGTACTCCAATCCACGTTCTCTAGACCTCAACCACTCATTTGGCTTCAAAAACCAAGGTAACGAACACCACAATCTCTCTTTTCTGGTCAATTTTGGCGAACTTTCATCAAAATGTGCCATGGAAAGGCTAATTTCCACATGGTCTACAATCAAATCCATCATTGAGTGTAAAATTCGAGTATCCGTGTCGTGGTATCCGGGGGTCAAAGACCGCAATTTAACAACGTGATACTTCTTTGTGGTCCGATGAATTAATCCCCACCCACAATCTATCATCTTCCGGCGAGTCCACCACATCAAATTAACCGCCCCGTGGTACCCCTCAACCAAAATCCAAAACAAAAACACCAATCCCACAATAATAAACTGAAGTGCCAACCCAAACACCACAGCCTTCACAAAAAATACCCCCAAACTTTCCATAAACCCACCCCAACTGCCTGTAGCAGAGTTGTTAAAAGTCATAGTCCATTAATTTTTCACTAAGAATTGCGTACACCTCATCCCAATCCTCTACACCTAGGCTAAGGTTTCCGGCTTCGGCCAGGGCAACCACCCCAGTAACAAAGGCTTTGGCGGCCAACTGCTTCTGTGCTTTGTTGAAATTTTTCTTTTGAGTGGCCTTTTTGAACCTTGAGAAGAGTATTCGAACGGCCTTGTCCACATTTTCAGAACTATTTTTTCGTACCATTTGTATATTTTCCAAATATTTGCGGAAATGGGTTGATGTAGTATATAGTATAGCATATTTGGGGGGTGTTTGGTATATTTTGGTATCTTTTAGGGGTATTTGATCCCCTTTTAGGGGCATTTTTTGTGAATTGAAGAAAAAATATCCCCGAAGGGTGCTTAATTAATAAAAATATCCCCGAAGGGTAAGAAATGGTGTAGAATGGTATCTGTGGAACAATAATAGGGTGATTTATGACCTTTATGACTATAGAACAAATGAGACAAGAACTTACTAGATGTACTGTGGAGCAGCTACTTGCATGTAAGAGTATTTTGGAATTTAATTTGTCTGGGGTGTTTCTTGGAGACCGGGCGGGGGTTATTCTGCGGCTGTCTTTAATTGGTGAGGAATTAGAAGCAAGAAAAAATACCCCTGAAGGAGAACGTATATAAATTCTATAGTATGGGAATAGTTACAGCAGTTAAAGGAATGGTGTTTGCGGAGACTGAGGATGCCGGGAAGGTGTCTCAGGTAGTGTGGAATGTGGATAGGAGTGGTGGGACGGCTACTCTATTGGTTCCGGTGCCTGCGTATGATAGGTATTCCAGGAGGGCTAGTTTGAGGGCTCTGCATATTAAGGTACCAAAGGCCAAACGAGTGGTGAGCACTAAGGTTGAATATGGAGTGGTGCAGACGCCTAATGGGAACTATTACCTAGTTCGAGCCGACTTTACTGTGTAGGATGAATCCTACAATAAGAAATATAATTACAAACTTTGTCATTTCCTACTCCTCGTCAGTCAAAAGAGAAAAAACCGCCACAGCCAGGGCTATAAAAATTCCGGCACCAATAAACAACTGAAATATAATGTGTGGTGATATCATACTACTCCTTGGAACGTGTGCTACCCTTTAGTCGGCTCTTTTCCCTGCGGCCTCTGTTTTTAGATGCCTTTTCAAATCCAGCAATCTTTCCCTTCTTGTGGGAAGCATCTTTTCCGTCACCGTTTCCGTATGTGCCCTTTTCCCTGTTGTAGCGGTTGAGTGCGGCACGATACTTCTTTGCTTTTTCTGTGGAATTGTATTTCTTCTCTTTGGAATAGTCTCGACCATGCGCCTTGTCGTAAGGCTTTCTCTCCATGAGAGCAATTTCTTCCAAAAGTTCTAAGAATTCTAAAAAAGTTAGCATGATAGTATTTAGGTGAACGGAAAAAATACCCCTGAAGGGGATTACATACCCCCAAAGGGGATTGTATACTCCTGAAAGGTCTATTAATAGTAATCTATGGAGTCGGTATCACTCCAAATTTCTATGGACATTCCTATCATAGCAACACGAACCACATACTTTTTGTTGTAATATGGGTTCATCCAGGACTCATCATCATAAAAAGGTAGTTTGTATGCATGAAATGTTGTCCAACTAAGTGGGTTTAAGTGAGTTGAAATGTTTATTACACACCCACTGTGCTTCATGAAATGAATAAACTTTCTTATCATGCTCTGTATGCCTTACAAAGTTCTTCTAGGTTTTGTAGCAACCACCAGTGCCATGTATCGGTGGAGTATGAGTGCTCAATTCCATCCTTTGTGATTTCAAAGTGGCGTTCTGGGTGCTCTTTGTATGCGTTTAGCCTGATGGAGAGGGTTCCGTCTTTGTTTAACGAGCCTCGCAGGGCTTCAAATGTGCGAGATGCTGCAAGTTGGTATGTGTCGTTAGGAAATTTTTCTTGGTTGTATTGTAGACCGGATGATTTTATTGTGAAGACTGGAGTGCCACCGATGCTGAATACTATTGCAGGCTCGGTTTGTGTGACAGTATTGCTGTTGTTTTGATTATATGCCTGCCAGTCGTACATGTTAAACATAAATGTCCTTAAAAGTGGCTCCAGAGGTAGGATTTGAACCTACATATTACAACTTAACAGGTTGTCCCATTGCCAGTTATGGTACTCTGGAGTGCGTCAAAAAATATCCCTAAAATTATTCTGTGGCTATAGTGGGTGATTGAGTCTCTCGATCCACCTTATTCAAATAAAATGTTAGTGTTGCTCTGCAATCTGGTGCTCCTTCGGTTGTGAAGTGTGTTCCGAAGATTAGATACTTTTTATTTAGATACTGTGCGAGATTTATCTTTGCTTCTTCTGACACTCCAGGAGAAAATTTTATTGTCACAATAGATGTGGGAGTGTAGCTGAAATAAAATTGAGTTGATGTGCTGGCTCTGTTGTGCACATAATCAATCAACCCTTGACTACGTGCGTGATCAAGCTCAGAGATAAGGTTCTGTTCTAGTTGTGTGAGATTGTTATTGTTGTTCATTGTAATAAAAAATATAAAGCAAGTCGTGAGCAAGGTTCATATTAGCAGACACAATTTTATATGTGTTTGACAGGTGATTTATTAATCTTTGTTTCGAGTTAAACAGAACTATTGACTCAAATTTCACATAGACAGTCACTGTGTTGTGTGGAGATTCTGGTTCCCATTTCTTGTATGTAATAAGACCCTTTGATGCTGCGACATCAAATTGTTCTAACATTTTTGTGACTGAAAGCTTCTCTGTTTGAGTCATGAATATTAGTATAATAAATTTTTCGTGTCGTGTAAATAAAAAATCTATGAGAGAAAAAATTTCCCGGCGAAAATTTTTTAAAATCAAAAGTGTTCTGCTTTTTTAAAAATTCTAATAGGCAAAAAAATTTCCCGAGTGTGCTAGTTACAAATCCAGGCTTTGTTTTGTGTTCGATCAAATTATAATACACCCCCGAGGATACGAGAATATCGCATGGGATAAGTACTTGAAATCATTGGGCAGGGGTGGTACGAAAAGCTCGTAGGAAAAGCCTGTACGCATTTCTTGTAGGCAAAAACCGTAGGAAATTCGCCTATGTAAGCCTAAGAAAAATTACCAGAAATCCATAAGAAATCCTCGCACACAACACTAGGAAAAAACATTAGAAAAGCATACCGAAACCCCCTATAGGGAAACCCCCTACAACGCATAAAAGATTCCCCCACAGAGATTTACTAGTAGCGTGTTTTACTTAAAACACAACGGACACGAACAAAACAACACTCAAGCTAGTTACTAGAATGGACATTACATTTAAGAAAACAACCATAGCAGCCTCACTATTACTCGTTACAAATATACTTTCGACACTCTTTCAGACTTTCTTTAGTATGTGACGCAAAAAGCACAGAAAAAAATAAACCCTCAAAAATGGTGTTTTTTCGTAGTATATTTTTGTTTATTGTGTGGTGGTGGTGTGAGAGTATTGGGTTGTGGGAAATACATCCCCCTTGTGTGAAAGTGTGTTATGAATCACGAAACAATAAAAAAAAGTGAGCAAGTATTGGCGCTACTTGAAGCCCGCCGAGTAGTACAGAATGAAATGGTGCGATTGGGACGTGGTGTGTGTGGCTTTCACACTATCAGAGAGCTAGAACACACGGTTGAGGTGTTAGAGAAATTAATTGAAGAAATTGAGCCGGGCGCGTTGTAATAATCGTTTTTTTTTAGGTAACAACAATGGATCTTAAAGCTCTTTACAATCGGACAATCGAGCAAGGTGGAATCACGTTCAACCGAGTCGGTGACGTCGTAGAAGAAAAGACGGGGTATGTTGTTTCTCTCCCCGGTCTCGAAACACAACTCCGCACGTTAGACTTCCTCACGTTCAGAGAGGTAGTGTTTCAGTACGGCACGTTGATCAATCAAGATCCATCCCTTTGGTGTTGTGTGTTCGGGCTTTGGTGTGATAACGGGACGTGGTACGTTGATGTTAATCAGTTAATCGAGGATAGGGATATTGCTATTCGACTGGCGCAGCATAGAAAGCAGCTTGCTATATTCGACCTAGAAAACGAGACGACCATTACAATCAAGTAACTGTATAACTGTATAACGGACCTCCCGTGAGCTATCAGCTAGTGTCTAGGTCTATCGGACCTCCCGTGAGCTATCAGCTAGTGTTTAGGTCTATCGGACCTCCCGTGAGCTATCAGCTAGTGTTTAGGTCTATCGGACCTCCCGTGAGTTATCAGCTAGTGTTTAGGTCTATCGGACCTCCCGTGAGTTATCAGCTAGTGTCTAGGTCTATCGGACCTCCCGTGAGTTATCAGCTAGTGTCTAGGTCTATCGGACCTCCCGTGAGCTATCAGCTAGTGTCTAGGTCTATCGGACCTCCCGTGAGCTATCAGCTAGTGTCTAGGTCTATCGGACCTCCCGTGAGTTATCAGCTAGTTAGCCAAGCTATTGATTTAAGTATTCCTCGCACGATATTTCCGTATTTCAGGGAGTTAGCTAACCTATTGATCTACAAATCTTTCGTATTTCAATAACTTAGCTAAGTAGTTGATTTACGGAAATCTCGTAGACACGACCAATAATTTTTCCTAGTTAATTTTTTTTCTCACGTTTATCGAAATATCCCTCAAGATATTTTTATTGATGCCGATACTATTACTATGAGAAGATACACTTCTCATGGTGTTATTGTGGAGAAATTATGACATTATCAGTATTTGACCTTACGCCAAATAATCAGGTGGTTGAGCTATTAAAACAGGTGGATGAAATCCGACAGGCTAAACTCGCCCTCTTTACCTCCCTCAAACATTCGACGGGGCTTGAACGGAAGGAAATTCTCTCCCAGATTAAAACCCTACAGGGAAAGATAGCGGCGGCAAAACAGACCCTCGGAGGGTATGGAATAATCGGGTAGGTTGGTGGGTGATGGGGGAAAGTTTAAGCCGACCCCCGACCCCTATACTCTGATCCCGGTTCTAACTTCGACCTGGACCTCGATCTTGGTTCCGATCTGGACCTGGATCTTGATCTCGGTTCTAACCTGGACCTGGACCCTGGAGCTAAAAAAAATACCCCTAAAGGTTTCTGAATAAAAGCCGATAATACTATTAGTGAGGTGTGACTATGACATACAAAAATTTGTTAGACTTTATACAAACATTGGCCCCGGAACAGCTTAATCAAACAGTATCAATCTTTAATTGTGAGCAAGATGAATATTATCCGGCGCATGATGCTACTTTTACGGTTGGTGATGATGTGCTTGATGATAACCACCCGATTTTGTTGATTAAGTAAAAAATACCCCTATAATTTTATAAAAGGATCTCTTATGAACATTGAACGGTATGGTATCTCCCCAGAGGAACTAGATGATGCGACACTAACCCAAATGGTTGAATACATTAAGGCTTTCTATAAGGACACGGTAGACTACGATTATGACGGTGAGAAGTATGTAGAGGGATTTTCCCTGGACTATGCGGTGCGGGAAATGATGGTACACTTTAGGCTTTCTAAGGCCGAGGAATACCTTTGTGATTGGTTGGTTGAGCTAGTGGTGGATGATATTAGGGAAGAGAATTGTTTGGGGTGGTAGTGGGGTGAATTATGTTTACGATATTAAACCGTTATGTTGATGTTGGTGAGTATACGTTGGCTATTGGGGTGCCGATGGATGTTTGTGAACGGGTGGATGCTGAGTTAAGGACGGCTCAAACGGTGCCGGATGCAGGTCGGGATGAGGTGTTGTTTGAGATTAGTATGCCTATGGGGTTGCCTGAACCTCGGAGTGGATATAAAGGTAGTCAATAGCGAGTCCGGGCCGTTTGTGGATGCGGTGTTGTTTAGGGATGGCCATGAGGTTTGTTTGTTGGAGCCGGGGTTCGATTCCATTCGAGGTGAGTATAGGTTTGAGGTGGAAGGATACTCTATTGTGGTTGAGGTTGCGGGGGTGTAAAAAATACCCCTGAAAAAGAAAAAATATCCCTAAAGGTTTTTGGAAAGGGAGCCGATAGGTATTATATGAGAGGCAATAAAGCCCCAATATGCAAAGGTGTGTTATGCCGAATTGGTGTAGTAATAGCGTAAACATTTACCACGACGATCTGGGGGCTATCCTGGCTATTAAAGAGGCGTTCGCACGGGGTGACTTGTGTGAGACGTTTCTACCCATTAAACACGTACCTGCCGATCAACAATACGATGTTGCAATAAACACCTGGGGCACCAAGTGGGATGTAAAGGGAGACTCAGTAGGGGATCAAGGCCATTATATATACCTTGTTTTTGAGTCGGCGTGGACGCCACCACTGGGCTTGTATAATGAGTTAGTGCGAAGGGGCTATGTAGTCTACGGTACCTATTTTGAGCCTGGGGTGGGGTTCGTGGGGCAATATGAAAATGGGACAGATGTGTGCTATGATTTTAGTGGGGGCAACTTTAAGGATGTTGTACCAGCCGATTTACTCGAAGCCTATGATATTGGGGATTGGTTTGATTTTGACGACGAAGAGGCGGGAGCTTAAAAAATATCCCTCAAGGTTTTTGGAAAAGAGGACGATAGGTATTATACGGGGGAAATAAGACCCGATTGTGTGAGGTGTTATGGTTGCAAAACTTTTAGTTAAGATGTGGGAATTGCGTACAGAAATTGCGTATATCAAAAAAACTTTTATAAGGTTGGATGCCGACCTGGACGGGCAAGAAATTCAGGAATTGGGGGATAAGATATCGGGGCTGATAGAACAGCACGATCTTGTGGTTGATCAAATTAACGCATTAGGGGGGGTGTAGTATGAGATGTACGGCGGAAATTACCGACACGGATATTGGAATTTTTGGTGACGGGAGTTAAAAATATCCCTAAAGGTTTTTGGAAAGGGAGCCGATAGGTATTATATGAGAGGCGATGATGTCTCTCAGGTTTGTGAGGTGTGATATGACAAGAGAAGAGAAGATTAGAAGGATCGTATCCGGGGCGGCTTTTGAGCTGGCTAAGAATCAAGAGGCCATGTTGGAGTTTGTGGTTAATGCGCTCCTGGAAGGGACTCCGGGGTTGGTTCGGGGGACTGATGAGACCGTGGATAGCATTTATTCAGACTACAAAGAGAAGGGAATAGTGGAGTAGGTAAAAATACCCCTCAAGGTTTCTTGGGGGGGTGTCGATACTACTATTAGTGAGGTGTGATATGAGACCAGTACGAGAAATTGCTAGTGAAATCAGAAAAGAGTGGGAAAACGTAAATTTTGCGGCAAAGCCTTACTTGGCTGCGATGCTCGAATTAGAGACAGTGAAAGATAGGTATGGGCTTGATACGGGACATTCCATCGTACTTCACTTTTTATGTAACGCATCATCATTTAGGGGTGAGGCTGCCCGGCGCATTAAGAAGGAACTAAAGGATTTAGTTAAGTAACACACAACACACCAGGCCCCTAGGAGAAATTCTTAGGGGCCATTTTTTTCTTTCAGGGGTATTTTTTTCTTGACAGCGGATCACCGGATCAGGTATTCTTAGATCATAGGATGAAAAAGGGCGAGAGCCCACGGAGGCCGACGGATCGGGGAGCCACCACACGGGGGCGGGGAGGACGGCGGGGGTGCCCGTAGATCCGCCCGGCAAAAAACGGGCAGGGGCGGAGCCTCGCCCGTTCCTACTAGAACCCCCTACTCCTTTAGCCGCCGTGCCCCTCGGGGCCGCAATCCTTTACCTTGTAAAACCAGGATAGCAGATCCAGGGATCAGCTCGCAAGGGAAAAATAATAAAAAAATAAAAAAATAATCCTTAAGGTTTTTTATGCCCCTGCCGATAGGTACTCTATGGACAATAAAGCCCGGGTCGGTTGCGGCGGGTAAAGCAGATGGTTGATAGGACTATCACCATTGTGGAGAACAGGTAAGGGTTATGGCCTCCGGGGGAACCTCCGGGGGCTCTTTTTAAGTGAGGATTTATGGCAACAAGTACTCCTTGGGGAACGTCTCAGTATTCACAGAAAATTGAACGGGGCTTGGCTTTTCATTCCACACCCGGACATGGTGGGCTATTGGTTAGTGAAGGCTATGCACACAAACATTTGAGCCCTAGTGCGTTAAAGAGAGGAATTAAGTGGGGGAAGTACTACGGGTATGAAGAGGATTGCGACATGATGATCGTTCTTTTTGAGATAGCCAAGGCGAGGGAGGCGTTTTCTAAAAACGGGCTTGAGGATAGGGAGATATTTTTAAGCCTTTCGAGGTGGAATCCAGATTACTTGCTGGAGCGTGGTGTTCAGCCTGACGAATCGGCGTATGCCAAATGGAAAACTTCTCAGGAGGATTTACAACTACGGGCAGCACGTTCGCCGGATCTGATTATAGCGGCGTGGGGAATTGATGATACCAAGGTGTCTGTTATGACAGCCGACGATCAAAAACACTTGGTTACGATGGAATCGTATCAGGCACGTTCGGGGCTTAACCTGTTAAGTAAGTGCGTTAAGATTTAAGGTCAGCTACCCCCTACGAAAATTTCTTAAAAAAATTTTTGTTTTAGGGGGTATTTTTTTCTTGACAGCGGATCGCCGGATCAGGTATTCTTAGATCATAGGATGACAGAGGGTGAGAGCCCACGGAGGCCGATGGATCGGGGAGCCACCACACGGGGGCGGGGAGGACGGCGGGGCAGCACTTTTTTTGGTTGGCACGGTTCTTGCAAAAACAAAAAATACCCCGAAAAAAATTCCGAAAAAAGAAAAATAATCCTCAAGGTTTTTAATGGGGGGCCGATAGGTACTATAGAGGGGCGATAGTGCCCGGCGTTGTGAGGTGTGTTATGACAGTATCGATCTTTGTTGAGGGTGTGGATTCGGAGCTTCGGTTATCAAACGTAAATTTTTCTACCCTTTGTTCAGGTCTTGGAATTGAGTATTCCCCGGCTGGAGAGATCGACCCGTTGGATATTGATTCACGGCTGGCACAATTCGAGGCTGCAATAGACCTCGGTGAAACTCTAGGGTTTTCTCCTAGTCAGATTCGCAACTATTATTCTGGGATCTTGTTTCTTGCGACGATAGCTGCGATGGAAGGTAAAAAAATTAAATGGGGGTAAAAATATCCCTAAAGGTTTCTGAAAAGGGAGCCGATAGGTACTATAAGAGGGCAATAAAGCCCAATTGTGTGAGGTGTGACAATGGATAATGATGCAGCAAGAATTGAAAGTTTGATGAAGGCCCTTCGGTTGACTATTGATGCTGCAACGGTAGCAATAGCGAAGCATGATCTGACAGGCAATCACGAAGATTATGCCCATGCGGATTTTTTGATCACCAAGGTCAATCTCTTAAAAGATATGTTACAGTCGGCGGCGGACTAACAAAATACCCCCCAAGGTTTCTTGGGGGGTTCTTAGACTCTTAATGGTGAGGTGTGAGTATGAAAACAGAAACAACTATTCCGTTCAGTGGGTTTTACGAATCAGTACACAGTCAGCATCTCGATGATGCTTTTGAGACTATGATCAGCGATGACCGGGGGGATATCCACCCTGGCTTGTTTGATCGGGCTTTTGATGCGATTGATTGGAATAAAGCACGCCATGCATATGCTGAATTTTATTGTGACTGTTTTGCACGGCTGTTTGGTATTACCTTGACGTATGCCGACATGGTGAGCCCACGGGAGTACAACTTTCAGACAGATCGGATCTTTGCACAGATCGATCTGGCTGAGGTGAGGCGGCTGTATTCCCTTGTAGATCACAATGAACTACGAAAATTAGCTAAGGAGCGTTTTACTTCACGGGATGGGTTCAGCTCGTTTTACTCCCCCAATATCAATACATGGGGTGAGCTTGAGACGTGGGATCATAACAAGGTTGGGACGTTGGTTGAAGCCTTTATTGTGACTCACGACAATTACTTTGAACATTGGGATTGGGAGGTTGTAGGTCGGGATTATGTTTACACGGTAATTGATGGTGCCATTACCGATGGACGCCCTTTCACACTCGCCGACTACTTGAGGGATCGGGGGAATCGAAAATATCGATCAAATACCCCTAAAGGTTTTGATCAGGTGGGCCGATAGTATGATATAAGGGCAATAAAGCCCATGTTATGAGGTGTGGTATGAATCAATTCGATGCGATAATGATAGCGGAAGGTGTGCAGGAGGCTGAGTCGGAAGCTCAAGTATTGGAGGCGTGGCAAGTGTTGGTGGATACCGGGCTTGCGTGGCAACTTCAAGGTTTTTTTGGTAGAACGGCAAATCAGCTTATTCAAGAGGGATTGATCAATCCCCGTAGGAAGTAAGGAGCACTATGAAACTAGTTGATGAAATAGTTATCAGAAACACAGAGATCGGGCGCTACATGAGCCTAAAGGCGGAGGGGTATGTCACCCTTTGGGTTGGTGAGGGCAAGATCTGTTTAGGGAAATATGAATAACACACACACACCAGGCCCCTAGGAGAAATTCTTAGGGGCCATTTTTTTTTTGAAAATTGTTTTTTTTTATTGACGGCGGATCACTGGATCAGGTATTATTAAATCATAGGATGACAGAAACGGAGGCCGATGGATCGGGGAGCCACCACACGGGGGCGGGGAGGACGGCGGGGCTGCCCGTAGATCCGCCCGGCAAAAAACGGGCAGGGGCGGAGTCTCACCCGTTCCTAGTAGAACCCCCTACTCCGTTAGCCACCGTGCCCCTCGGGGCCGTGTTCCTTCACCTTGTAAAACCAGAATAACAGATCCGGGGATCAGCTTGCAAGGGAAAAATAATAAAAAAATAAAAAAATAATCCTTAAGGTTTTTTATGCCCCTGCCGATAGGTATTATATGGGAGCAATAAAGCCCCAGACTGTGAAGGTGTGTTATGACAAACAAGAATGAAAACCTATTTGATCAGCTTGGTGTGGAAGTCACATTTGATGACGTAGAAGTTGGGCACACGTACCCACTATATGGAATGATAACACAGATATTTGAGACAAAACGGGGGGCCGTGCTAGAGTTAAATCATTCAATCAAGCTCACAGTTGAGTTTGATAAAAAAACTCGACAGGAAGATGTGGAGCGACTTAAAATCCGAGCTTTTGAGCCGGGGATCTTTGTGTCAGAGATTGAGTGGACGCATCCCAATATCGGGGGATCTTGCAAACAAATTGTGTTCGGAAAGCCTCAGACGCATCATGCGTAAGTACCAGGCCCCTAGGAGAAATTCTTAGGGGCCATTTTTTGAAAATTGAGGGGCATTTTTTGTTGACGGTGGATCACCGGATCAGGTATTCTTAAATCATAGGCTAAACAGTGAGGTGTGGTATGCCAGGTGTGAGAAGATTCGATCAAAAGACCTTAAGGCTGTACGAAGTAGAGATCGGTTCTCTCAAAGCTCTTTTTGTGCGCAATACTCCGGTGGTGGTGTTTGATGGTACTAACTACATCGTGACCAGCGAGCCAGCTACGGGGAGAATCGCAGCACAGATCGCCGGATATTTGGCAGAGCAGGAATCAAAGGGGTTTTATGAGGCACACGTGTATAAAACGGTGTCGCAAATAGTGTTGAATAAGTTGGTAAGGGGGTAGTATGAACCAGAACGCAGCCGAGACAATTCGAGAGGAATTAAAAGCCCGTGGGATCAATAATCGGCGGGTGAGTGTAAAGAATGACGGCGGATCGTTGTCTATCAAGATCAAGGATCTTTCTATCTGCGCCGACATGGTAAAAGATATCGCCGAAAAATTCGAGCGTGTCCGATATTGCGAAGCCTCGGGAGAAATCCTTTCAGGTGGTAATTTTTTCGTGTTCGTGACGTATGATTATAAGGCAGAGAGCGCAGCAGAGGCCACGCCGGAATACCAGGAGCTTCTGGCCGAGATTGCGCCAAAAATTGCCACCCTTACCGATAGGGCAGGGGTAAGTTTACCCTCGGGGGTTGTGGCTTTTCTTGGACCTAACAAGGTTTCATTACAGGCTACCGTGCCCTGGAGTGGAAATGTTTGGAGTTTCTTCAATGATGCTAGGGATTTAACCCTGGAAATTTATAAGGCACGATTGCAAAAAAAAGCCTAAAGGTTTTTGGAAATTAATCCGATAGGTATTGTATCAGGATAATATAGCGAGGTGGATATGCAAAAAGAAACACGAAACCAAATAGTTGAAGAGCTGGCAGAGACGGTGGCTGAGAAATTATTCGAGGATCAAGGGGTGCTTTATACTTTTGTACTAGAAACTCTTAGATCGGGGTTTGTTGGATATCATAACCTTAAAGATACGGAGCTTTTGAAATTACTTGATGAGGAAATATCCTTACAGGATCGTGGGAGTGTAGAATAAAAAGCCTAAAGGTTTTGATCAGGCGATCCGATATGTATTATACGGGGGCAATAAAGCCCCATTTAGTGAGGTGTGATATGGCAATTAACGGAATCAGAAAATTTGGCGATAAAAACATGACCGAGGTGACAGTAGGTGGTAGGAAAATCCTCTATTCGTATAGCACCCCAGTGGTGGTGTTCGATGGTGTGGATTATCTCGTTACTACCAAAAAATTTAGTCGGACTACCTGTCGGCATATCTCGTTTTATTTGAATGAGGAAGCCAAGACGGGGCCATATCGGGCGTTTAATACGAAGCAAGTGGATCAGCATATTTTAGAGTCCTTACTGTAAACCACACCAGCCCCTAAGAATTTCTCTTAGGGGCTATTTTTTTGTTTCAGGGGTATTTTTTTCTTGACATCGGATCGCCGGATCAGGTATTCTTAGATCATAGGATGACAGAGAGTGGTGACACTCACGGAGGCCGATGGATCGGGGAGCCACCACACGGGGGCGGGGAGGACGGCGGGGCAGCACTTTTTTTGGTTGGCATGAATCTTGCACAAAAAATACCCCAAAATACCCCTTAAGGTTTAATGTAGATGTGTCGATAGGTACTACATGGGCAATAGTGCCCGGTGTTATGAGGTGTGAGATGTTTTACGTTACTATGACCGATAAATTCATGAGTGGTTGGGGGAGAGCCAACGGAAAGATCAATAAGTTTGTAGTAGTGTGTGATACACTAGAACAGGCATACGGGGTCTATAAGGCCGCTACCGACAGAGAAGAGATGTGCCATGTCAATTACACCGACAAAAGGCCCCGGTATTTGTCGGGGCGTTATATGGTGACGCAATCCCACGTCTCGGAGCTTGGAGAGGTGTGGCGAAAGTACATTAGCAAGAGCGATCCTTTGTGTGTAAACCTTTAATAGGGGGCAGTATGACACAGCTAACAGAAAGCCAGATAGCCAAGATCAAACGGACACTAAACTACCGCAAGAAAAGAGTGGTGGTTGAAAAATTCCGGCCCGGTATGTCTATTAACTCCTATTGGAGTGATGGAAGCCGGGACTATTATACCTATATGACCACCGAAGGGCAGATTCTCGAATCTGTACCACAAAACGGTACACCATTCGACCGTGCAAACCTCACGGCGGATACCCTCGAACCCGGACAAATTCTAGTACAAACCTCTATTTTTAGGGGTAAGCCTGGAACCATGCGGATTTATATTAACGAAGGATAAGAAAAATTCTTACAGGATGTTTTTATGATAGGTTTCCGTAGGCAAGCCCTTGCAAATGCAAGGGCTATGCCCCCACCATGCCAGCAAGATCCGTGCCCCCCTCCTGGCACAAATTATGCAAATGCAATCGGCATACAACCCTTTACGCCAGCAAGATCCGTGCCCCCCTCCTGGCACAAATTATGCAAATGCAATCAGGATGCCATAGTAGTTTCCCCTACCCTACGAGATCCCTCTAGGCATCCCCTACGAGTTTCCCTTACCCTACGAGTTTCCCCTACTCTACGAGTTTCCCCTACTCTACGAGGTTCCTCTACGCCTGCTCTACCAAAAATTCTTAATCACTATCATCAATATAATTTCACTATCATCGGGGGAGGAACATCATGACAAGCTTACAAGAACTTATTGGTGACAAGGATTCAGTTGCCGGAAAAATTGTGAAGATTTTTATCTTAGGAAAAGCCCTCGATTTTGATTCGTCACAGGCTTTTGTTTTTAAATTTTTATTAGACGGCGGCGAAAAAGTGTTTGCTCAGGCAACCATGGATTACCTTGACGTGCTCATGGAACGCAAAGAAAAAACTGCCACTTTTATTGGGAAATTTGTAGAAAATGACCACAAAAAATTAGAGTGTGAGTCTATTGTTTTTTGGTCTGACGAAACAAATTACTTGCAATAATTTTCACGACTAGGATCGTGATCTCGATCTCGATCTTGACTTCGATCTCGATCTCGATCTTGACTTCGATCTCGATCTCGATCTTGACTTCGATCTCGATCTCGACCTGCACCTGGACTTGAGGCTTGGTGTCAACTTATTTTTGATGATAGTGAAATAATAATTATAATAGGGCCGCAATTATTATTTCACTATCATCAGGTCGCAGCAGGTACCACAACCTAAACCTCGACCTCGATCTCGATCTCAACCTCGACTTCGATCTCGATCTCAATCTCGACCTCCACACCAACCTCGGTCTCAATCCACGCCTAAATATAACGGGGCCTTCAAGGATGAAGCTGTGGCCAAGGATGGCTGCCCCTTTCGTTTCAACTACTTATCCCCAATAAAAAAATACCCCTATATTTTTTTAAAAACATCTGATAAAAAGCTAAAGATATTTTTATTTTCGTCCGATACTATTTTTGTATAAAATGTTTTGGAGAACTGAGTATGAACATTCACGTACAAAGGCTGATGGACCAATACCCAAAAGAGTTTGAGGCTTTTTTGAAGAATGGGAAGGATCTCCCCCTTGACATATACGATCAACTTTATGGGATATTTTTTCATGAGATGCCATATGGAGTAGCAAAGGCTCGTACAGGAGATCCGTATACTTGGTTACACGAAAGATTATTGGAAGAGTTTTCACTACCGATTGCATCATAAGGAGAAGATATGAACCGTAAACAAAATGTACAGCCAACAGAGATGTGTGTAGACCCGATACAGGCAGAGGCGTTGCAGGTACTTAAAGAAGCTCAGAGTAATTTTAATAATGTTATCAAGAACATAGCACGGGCTGGGGGATTGGAAGCTGATGGGGTTCTGCGCAGCATAAATGACACTAAGCAGAAGTTGTATGTCGTCCAGGAGGTTCTATCTTTAGGGCGGGTGATGTAGAAATAGTATTGCTTAAAGCTGAGTTGGTTGAAACTATAACGGACAGGAGATGGCTATGAAGGACTTTAAAGAGGCGGCAACAACAGGACAAGCCTACGTGGTAGTGAGGAACAACCAGGTAGAATTGCGGCGCACAGACTTAACTGGCCCAGTACACTTATTTGGTCATGGGGCTGTAACCGCAGTAATGTCAGGCGATACAATTGTTGTGACCTTTAAAGATGGTCGAATTTCAGAATATCGAGTAAACCCTGGAAATACCTCAGTTTCTTTAATTAAAAATTTGTAAATTATTTCTTGTAATTTATTTTGTTTTTTGATATTATGGATTGAGGATTTTTATAAAGGAGAACGTATGGCAACACTTAATACTGGAAATAAGAAGCTTTGGGGGCGTGACGCGACAAACCGTCAGCAGATTGTAATGAGCCTTCTTGAGACTTTTGGACCCGTAGTAACGCGCAAGCAGGTTCTTGATCACGTACAGACAATTGGGAAGGATTATAACGACGTAACTTGGCTCTTGAACAACCGACTGTTCCGAGTATCTAGGGGCCAATACACACTTCAGCCTCTACTGATGGTAGAAGAGTCAGTTAGCACCTCAAGCAGAAGCTATATGCCATTCAGGATATCCTATCTTTAGGGCGAGTGAAGTAGAAATAGTATTGCTTAAAGCTGAGTTGGTTGAAACTATAACGGACAGGAGATGGCTATGAAGGACTTTAAAGAGGCGGCAACAACAGGACAAGCCT
>Ga0214921_10004731_pt1 | contig 19789 bp, 18 predicted proteins | sample LL1505_MetaG_FD_177992 | JGI IMG/M metagenome (GOLD analysis project Ga0214921, IMG submission 177992) | Freshwater microbial communities from Lake Lanier, Atlanta, Georgia, United States - LL-1505 | ecosystem: Environmental > Aquatic > Freshwater > Lake | place: USA: Georgia | collected...
CTTAAAAAGCATCAGGCGAAAGCGTCACTTGTAACGATCTCAGAGCTGGTGAAAGAGGAGATCATTCAGATTCTCGGGGCGTATCTTCGAGAGGGTTGGGATCGTAACGAAGTGATCTCTCGAATCAAAGAGGAGCCGGGACTCCTGGCGGAAGAGATTGGGTCTCGGGTTGGCAAGACTGTTGCGGGCGTTCTTGCGGCTGGCAATGACTGGCCTAATTCGGTGAGTCAGGAATACCACCGACGCACTGAGGTCGTCCTCACAGTCAAAGAGATCTTTAACGTTCTTAACCGAATGCACTGGATGAATGCTGCCGCCCACGCGCGACAGGCGAGTGAGAGGGCCATGTACCCAGGCTGGGATCACCGATGGCTTTGGGAGCGACTCAGAGCTGCCGGTTGCTACGTGCCAGGGCAGCATTGGACTGGCAAGGTTGCTGACCCAAGCCTCTCTCACGTGATCGTTCGACGAGACGGATCTGTCACAAAGGTGGGCCTTGATGATTCGGTTACCGAGGTCGGTCCCGTTCCCGCCGAGCAGCAGCTGCCGCCGCTTGTGACACGCCAACTCAAGCGTTCACCGAACGCCGAACAGTGGCGAAGCGAGATCACTCACGAATGGATTGAGGGTAAAGGGTGGGTAAGAATCACTGAGCTAGACAGAAAGGAGCACTGAACATGAGTAAGGAGCCTCAAGATCCAGGCAGTCAACTGGCGCGGCTAGAGGAGATTCTGGTAACGCTCCGATGGAAAACTGCCTTTTCCGCTGCACTGCAGCACCGCAAGGTGCGACGAGTCGCACCAGATGAGTCCGGAACCCGATTCATCTGTAGGGATGAAGACGGCATCCACGCCTGCGCAACGGAGGAGATTGATCCAGACCAGCAGTTGGATCTCTATGACCTGGTGCCCAAAAACCGAGCGGCGACACTGGAAACGCTCCTTGCGGAATCGTCAGATAGCCGAGGGGCGCTGAATGACGGAGCGTGGGCGCTACTCATGTCTGAGGCAGTGGGCCACGGAGCCTCAGAGACGCAGCTCGCCAGGCTGGAAACGCATCGCCACAGGGACGCCGCTGGCGCTTTCTTTGTGGCGGTAGAGGTAGCCCTCGACACGCTGAAACTACCCCAGCTGCAATGGCGCAATGGGGTTGATGAGCACGGTAGTCCGAGGTAGTAGGCGATGAATACTGATAAGAAAGCAAAACCAGATCTTGTCACGGCTGCGGCACCCAAGGTAACTGCCCGCCCGAAGCGCGACTGGCTCTTTTTCGCAGCGCTGGCTGCCGTTCGGCATCGAGCTGATGCATCGGTAGAGGCACTTCAAAAGCAACTTGGAGTGGTGCGGCCATACGCGGAATCCCTACTCGAGCTCCTTGAATCGGAGGGGTATGTCACTGCGCCGCGCCGCGTTGGGGATAAATTGGAGCGCAGTCTCATTGTCCAAGAACCACAAGAGGATTGGTTGACGAACGAAGGTCTAGCAAGGGAGGAACGTCGATCGAGGATGGTTCAGCAGGCGCTACTGCGACAGCACCCAGCTCGGGCTGGTATTCAACAGATCGCAGAGCTGATTGAGAATGAGGTTGTGGCGATTCTGTCTGCATATCAGAAGGCTCGTTTAATTGAGGTTCGCAACAGCGCACGACCAGGAAGTGTGGTCCCTCCAAGTAATACGGTGAGAGAGATCGGGTTTAGCGTAGGCACAACAGTTGCAGGGATTCTTGCTTCAGAAGATGAATGGCCAAACGGGAGCCAGGAGTTACTCAGCCAACAAGATCAGCTCACCCTATTTCGAAATGAGATTTTCAATGCTTGGCAATGTGATGACCAATGCAACCACTATTTCCGCCAATCACAGATCCTGCACGTCCCTGACGGTGATCTCGTAGATCGGCCTGGATGGGATCACATTTGGCTGCGCGATCGACTGAACGAGGTAGGAGCATTCAAGAACGGACCCTTTGGCAAGCACCTCCTCCCCGGCATTCGCTACATCGTCATCAAAAAAGATGGATCCGGAGCGATCGTCACTGAAGACGGTGCGTTCAAGAAGTTTTAGGAGGAACTATGTGCGAGTTTGATTCCCTCACAATCGATGAGTTACTAGCAGCAACCTTTGCGGCGCAACGGGAGGCCTACCAGCAGCACCCAGAGCTTGCAAGATTGGAAAGTGTGCGAGATCTCATCCGTAAAGAGCTCCTCAACGTATTCGGCGCATATGAGCGGGAGCGTCGCAAATGGCACAAAGATGAGGAGCCTGGTGAAGAGCGATCATTCGAGGCGATGAGTGAGCGGGCAACCGCTGTCGCGAGCCGGGTAGTCAGAAAGCTTGCGGTAGACGAAACAACGCACGCCCTCGCTTCAGCGGCACAACGTGTGCTCGAAGATGTGTTGGTCTTGCGAGTAGACGAAGCATTCGCGGCGATGAATAGGATGTTTCCTCACGGCAACGCGCCTCATCGCCAGCAAATGGCGGAGGTGACGTCGCACCCCGGCTGGCCGCAGGGTTGGCTTGTGCGTCGCTTAACCGCGTCAGGGGCCCTTATCGGCCGCAATCACAAGGATTACGCGGCATGTGAATTCAACGGTAGCTGGTCTGGGTGGGGGACCGCACCTGGTCTCGCGCTGGTCGTGCTCAAACGAGACGGGTCTGGCTTTCTGGTGTTCCGCGGCGGTGAACGTCGACATTTTGACGCGGGCGATTCCGCCGACCAACTCTCATATGGTCCGTACGGACCAGAGGCTTACGCGCCACATGGAGGGGGACAAGAGATGGAGTTTGACTTTTGGCTTGAGTTAGATGAAAAGGCGGGGGAAAAGTATTGGAGCAATCGGGCAAATAGCAACGGCGCACCACATCAAGAGTTAAACAACGAAGGAGCTGGCCAATGAGCGCTCAGAACCTAACTCAAACTGAGCCAAAGCCGGAGAGCTGCACACTATGTCTCAGCCGGTGCCCTACATGCCATTTTGGCGATCTGATCAAAATCACCTACGGATATTTGACCGCCGAGACGGAGTGGGAGCACATCAAAGGAACGCTCTACTGGGGCGGTTGTATGCCAGCCGGCTCCAACATGCACCGATGCAACCTCTGCGGCTCTCGGGCTGGTGATTACTCCAGCACGTGGCCAATGAGGCATCGTCAATAAACTCTGTGTAAGGGCTGGATCCGTTACCGACCAGTAATCCACCTGCTGAGGCCAACGAGGCCACCAGCGATGCAGAGGATCTGCCCGGCGCGTGAGGCGGCGTACACAAGCAGGAAGTTCCCCGAGTGGATCGCGACGAGCTTCCCCTTCTTCTCAAGCTCATGCGCCTCCCAAGCGCTTGCTTCAGCCTCCTTCGCCCAGAAGTGCAGAAACGTCCACATGCCTACGGAGGCAACCAAGGTCCAGAAGCCCTCGACGTGCCAGTTCGGCGTCTCGATGAGGTGGCAGTATTTCGCGATCTCTTCCGGGCACGGGTCAAGCACAAAGGGGTTCATGAGCCAAATCATAGAAAGATACTCACGAACCAGGCCCAAATGAACACCTGAATGACCATGCGAATCATGCTACTTCCTCCTTACTCTTCTCTCTTGCTGAGTCGACTACTGGTCTAGGAACTCGGCGCCCATGGCGAGCAGGTCATCGGTGCTTGGCCATTCGCCTGGGCTCCCGGCGATGAGCCGCTCGAAGGCTGGGGTTCCGCCGCCGCTGCCGTCCAGGAAGCGCCGGGTAGATGCCGCGGAAAGGGCAATCATCAAGATGCCTGTGGCCAGGAGTTCGGCGGTCAGATTGCGCGTCGGTACGCTCCACACATGATCGACCATCCCAAACTTCCGCCTGGTTTCGTCGGCGGCAATGTACGTGATGCCACTGCGAATTTCGGCAACGGTTGGCACAAGAAACGTCTTGACCACCGAAGTCCGTTGCCCTTCCGTGGCGACCCAGCGGTAGAGGGCCGCGTTGATCTTGACGTCGTCGTACGCCGGTGCGCGGCAGACAACGAGCTCCGTGCCAAGGTCAACAGTGTCTTGCAGTTGGGCAACCATAATTGGGAAGCCGTCTCCGTCAATTTCAATCCAGGTGCCATGCTCGCTCTCGTGCACCATCCGTGCATCGCGCTCTTTAAGCTCGTTCAGCACATCAAGAAGAAGCTTCTCAAAGTGCAGGCCGCTGCGGGCCTTTGCTACGTCGCTGTTCATCCTGACACCTCCATGCTCTTGGCTCCGGCGGCAAGCGTGAGTGTTGACGTTGCCCATACCTCGGCTGTAGAGCCGTACGGTCCCTCGGCCTGAGGGTGGTTAATTACGGTTGGCACATAGCCTCCCGCTCCTCCAAAGAGGATCGGCGTGGTGGGGAACTGCTGGCGCAGCTCCGCCATCGCCGTTCGATAGCCATCCACGGTGAACTGAATCCCACCGCCATCACTCCCGCCGAGTGGGTCAGAGACGTGCCCATCGGCACCACCGGCGATGAAGATGATCTCTGCATCAAACGCCTTGGCCAGCGCACAGAATTCGCCTGTAGCAGTCAGCAGCTCAACGTTGCCATCACCCGACCCCATGGCGAAGTTGAAGGCTCGCTTCTCTGCCATCGACTTCTCACCGGTTCCTGGGTAGATTCCGTACCGGTGTACGGAGTAGGTGAGTGCGTTGGCGTTCTCCAACAGGAGCGCCTCGGTGCCATCGCCGTGGTGCACGTCGAAGTCAAAGATCGCGACGCGCTTCCAGTTGCCCACGCGCCCCTGTGTCACGAGCTCGGCCGCCATGGCCAGGTCGCCAAAGACGCAGAAGCCCTCAGACGAGTCACGCTGGGCGTGGTGCTTCGCCCCAGGCAGATTCACCGCCGTGAGGGTCTCGCCCCGCGCCAGGGCCTCAAGGGCCGTGAGCGTGCCGCCTGCCATGAGCTGGGCCAGCACCGAGAGGTCAGGGCGTGGCTCGCTCCAGGTCGACTCCGGGCAATCCCCACCGTCGAGCACCGTGGCGAGGTACGCCTCGCTATGGACCAGGGCGAGCTCTTCTCGGGTAGCTGGCCGCGGGACAATTGTGCGAACCGCAACACCAAACGAATCGGCAAGTTCGCCAATGCGCGTGGTGGCATGCACGTACCGGATCCCCTTCGTTGGATGGGCCGGCCCGAGATTCCAATTTGCGAACTCTGGGGTGTAGACGTAGACCATTTCGCTAGTCGAAGGCGTGTTCGGATTACTCATGAAAACCTCCTTGCTCTGCGTGGGTTGAGTAGTGGCTCAATGAGGGGCGAGCGGCCCCGAGCCCGCTAGAACATCGGGCTGATCGGACCACCAGTCCGCAGCGCCTCCCGAATCTCTTTCGCCAGGGGGTAGGTGAAGGGGAGCGCATGGGCCAGCTTCTCGGCCTCATCCACGGTGAGGTGGATGGTGATCGAGCCACCACGCTCAACCCAGACGCGATCAAGCTGGATGGCGGGCCACAGCCGCACCGCGCGCACTTCGTTTTCATCGAATTCAGACATAGCGCCTCCTCATCAGTTGGGCAGCGTCGGCTAAAGCCGGACGTCGCGGGTGTTTTGGGTATTGAACCAGGCGCCGCTCTCGAGGGGCGGCTTTCGTGCAAACACTTGATCTGACAGATGTGATGTTACCTCACGAAAGGTACCTGTGTCAAGTGTTTTAGCTAAGAGAATTTGAGGAAATCTCTTGCAATTAGTCCGACCCGCAGAGCATAATAAGAGCACTGCTCAGCAAAACTTACCGACAGATGCCTAGTGGAGGCCCCATGAGCCCGAAGAAAACTTCAACCGCAAAGTCAACCGCGCAACAGCTCATTGACGACCTCCGATCGATGAAGGGCGCCAAGATTCAATGCTCGTGCTGCGGTGAAGCTCGGCCTGCATCGGCGTATCTCATGTTTACGGCGGGGGATATGCCAGCCGAAGCCAAGAAGGTGATTGCGGATCAGGCCGATGCCTTAAGGCTGAGAGCGACAAGACAAGGGCAACGGGCGGATCGCCTCGAAAACGCTGCAACTCATGCTCAGCGAGTGAATTTCGGCAACTTTGCTGAGCGGCTGATTCCGGCCACCCCTGACTTTCCCGGTAACCCTGCCGACTACCGCCATCTGGGCAGCCCAATTGACTACATCAGCTTTCATGGCCTCACTAACACTGGTGTAATTGACTCAATTGACTTTATTGACGCGAAGGCTGGCAAGGCCAACCTGAAGCCCAACCAAAAGCTGATCGCCAATGCTGTGGCTGCAGGGAGGGTTTCCGTACGGGTAATTGGCGGCCGAGGAACAAGGGGCACCAAAGCTTCTCGAGGATCAAAATGAGCCTGCTTGCAGGGTTTTCTGCGCAGCGTGAAGTCTTTCTTATCTGTCCAGAATCTAATGAAATCATTCGCCTATCAGAATGTGTGATCGAGTTACGTGGGAAGGTGCCCGCCTCTCCAGCAGAAGAGCTCGTCGCACTCCGTGACAAAATTGCCGCCGATGAGCGCAAACTCAACGCAAAGATTGATGCAGAGCAAGCGAAGCGCGTGCAACTGGGGCAGCAGGCGGCTATCAAGCAAGTGGGCGCGGTCTATCCGTTCATTGACCCGAATAAGATCAACCCAGCTGACGTCCAAGTGCTATTTGATCCAGTGCTTCTTGTTGCCTTTCATGGTGCTAGTGCCGCTGAGCCAAACGTGGATGTTGAGTTCATTGCCAAGCAGCCGGGGAGTGAGCCAGAGGAACAGCGGATTGAAGCGCTGAAGAAGGCAGTCAAGTCAGTTGGATTCAAAACCTATCGTGTTGATCTGGAAACCGGGAGCGTGGTAGTTACGACGCCAGCAGAGTACAGACCTCGGACACGGAAGGCAGAATCTTCCTAGGATCGGTACCAGCTTGCGCCTGACGGTAGGGCCGCGAATGAGTATCGGTAGTCGGCCTAGGCAAGCAGCGGGAGATCCGCCGCAGAAACAATCGCGAGTGGCTTTTCATCGGTTTTTCCATGCTGGGTAATGATTACAGCCGTAAGCGGATTGCCGCCGATTTCGCTCTCCCGGAATGCCTCCAATATCACTGCAGGGGGTGTCTCCGCTGAGAATCTTGGGCAAGGCGTAATGGCTCCAACCACGTCAGCAACCTTGACCGAGAGGTCAATCAAGACGATCGGATTTGGGTCAGATTTCAGGGACGACGCGATGTACATGAGCAGGTGCTCCGCTGTGAGTAGGCCTAGAAGTTTCTCTCCGTCGTACGCAGGAACCTGACTGAAATCGCCTGTCGCCATTTTAATCAACACGGCTCGTAGCTGATCTGTTGGTTGTGCGGAAAGGACTCCTGATGCTGTCCCGCCAGCCCGGGCCTTTTTGAGCATTTCGTAAGCTGATCGCTTTGGTCGCAAACGCTTGGCTATCGACTGAATCTGATGAAGATATTCAGTGCTAACCGTCACCCCGGAATTTTCGTGGATCCAAGCATTGCGAATGTTATGGGCATGCCTCAGTAGATCGCATTCGGCTCTAGAAAGATCTAGTACTTGTGCGGTGGCAAACATCTTTGCGGCGAATGACGGCTTATCTACGTAGATGTTGCCTGCTCTTTGAGCTTGATCAACGGCGAGTTCAATCTCCCGGACGGCTTCGAAGAATGCCGACATGTTGTCAAGCCAGTAGGAACCGTCAAGTGGCTTGCTCATCACAGTCCTCCAGGTTGCTCGCTAAACATGAGCCTCGGGGCTACAGCAAACCTTTTCGCCGGGCAGCTTCGAAAACTGGCTCCCACGAGCCACGCTGTTTTGCGATGTCATTGATTGCCGTTCCATCGTCTCGGCTCAGTTTCTTGATCCTCTGCTCGACAACGTCCCCGGCAGCGCGCGCCCAATCGGCAAACGTAGCCTGGTCGCGGTGTCGACCTGCCAGCAGATCGGCGTAGAACTGCTCAACATCTTGGGATTCCCAAATATCTAGCCATTCATCCTTGGCGAACGCCTGGTATGCCAAGGCCAGCACGTAGCGGATCTGAATCGAGCGCATCCAGCCTTCTGTGCTTGCAAACACTTGCTCAAGCTCACGGCGCACGATCACGCTCGCCACCACGCCTTGCCATTCCTGTTCGAGATCATCATGGTCTGCGTGGGCATGGAATTGGTTGTCACCAAAGAATGCAAACCCGCGCGGAGTTTGATCTCGATGCCGTCCGTCTACCTTGTTTCGAGGGCGAAGCCACTTCAGGTAATTCTTAATGAGGCCTTCACCACCCTTTTGGGCGTCAAATGGGCGCCCTGACACGCAATTCATTACATCTGCCAAGAGCGTCTTATCAATCACCTGCGACTCTGGGTGTGCTGTAAGCCAATTAGTGTCATTTATTGCCTTAGTTTCGGCGAACCTGCCCCGCGAACGCTCGAAGAACCAAATAGTGTCTGCACTGTCGCCAGCATCATCTGGGACTGGGCAATCTTCTGCGGCATTCGCTAGATCGCGGAAGTAGCCCCAATTGCTCTCAAGGTCAGAAGACTTAATCGAGTTTTGCGAGTTTGAATACCTCGCAATTTTTGCGATAGCTGCTTCCCGCGTGTCTTCATCCTTGTCTGGCAACACTGTAATCTTGGCGAAGACTCGTACCTTATCAATGTTCCTGCTAGCGACGGGGTCCTGAGAGGCGTGGAAGAGAGCAGCTGTCGTTTGCCCGCCGTTCACAATCTGCGCACCTTCAATGGAGAACAGTGTGTCGTATTCACCCTCGTCACCTTCGTCTGCGCCGAATGCTGTGCCAGTAACGTTTCTTGCGACAATGGAGATTCCATTGTTGTATGAGATGAACTGTTCAGGCTCATCTTCAATCGTCGCTTTGATCCCCTTGTTAGTTGCACCTTTGAACTGTAGGAATGCCCGGACATTCTCGTTAACGAGGCGCAACTTGTATTTCTCGTAGAAGCGAACAAGTTGAGTGCCCGTGAATGCTGTGACGTAAACCTCCCAACCCCCAGTTTCCCCAACAGCTGTGACCGGATGGCCGACCGCTTCACCATCGTCGTTGGTGCGAATAAGATCCAGCACCACATCTGAATTCTCTGGTTCGTGAAGTGTGATCGATGCCTCATAGAGCTGCTCAATTCCCCAGATTTCTGGGCGGATCTTTGCCTCTCCAAGTTGTCTTGGCTCGCTGATTTCTTCGATGTCAACTTCGTCGTCAATTGGAAAATCCGAGAGAATATGGAGCGCAATCTCAGTAATGTCGTCGTAGTTGCGGTAAATGTACTCGGCAGCATCGGCAGCGCCAGATGAATCAGCGATCTCTTGGTAGAGCGCCTTTGATCTTCCGCGGATTGCAGACTGCAGTACGAATTGCCCAGCCCGATATATTGCATCTTCGATCCCGCGAGCAGTTAGGGAGTCTCCCTCTTCAGTAGCGTCCGAATGGATGAACGCCACGACGTGCAACCTAATCGCACGTGCTGTGCCGGCCTCATCTCCTACCGTCTCATCGTCCTCAGTGCCCCAACCGTCAATGCCGATTTCGCCACCAGCATGTGGTCGCCGGAAGTAGCTAAGTTCGATTTCAGGCAGCGTAAGATCTGCCCGCTTCATGGTTTCCAAGAAGACCCGCAGGAGGTTCTCGCTCGGCAGGCCTTCGTCTCGTAGCCTGGCGATACGTCGCACCTCTGCGGTCCATTGCGCCAGTGTTTGCTGCACAGTGGTCATTTGACCATCTCCGAGAGAAGAGCCTTAGCTGCGGCTGAGGCCAGAGATGGGTCTCGCGTGAATTCTCCTGCGGTGTTTAGAGCGACGCGATATCTGGCCTCCAAAACGCCTGGGTGCAGCCCATCTCGAAGGATTCGTGGAAAGCCATCCTCAATCTGAAACAGGGTTGCAGCTTCCTGGATGATTCCGTGCTTGTTGTACCGATTTTCGTGAGCAATATGGTATCCAGCAGCGTGTAGCAACGACTCAAATTCAATAAGTATTCGCTCACCTGCCGGAAGATCTTCCCGGATGCTCTGAACGAACTTCTTGAGAGTTGGCGCATCTGTCGGATTGACCAGTGTCACAGCGCGGTGTAGCAGGTAGAGGGCCTCCCACGGCGTATCGTCGAGTTGCTCCAGAGAGGCGATCTTTACCCCGTGTCGAGGATGAATTGTGGTTTTGACCTCCACAGACCAGGAGCCAAAGTGGAAGTCCTGTGCGGCGCGACTGGGCCCAACCCAGGCCTGGATTGCGTCATTCCATCCAATTACTTGAGCCGTCTGCCGAAGCGTCTCTAACTCGCCCCAGAGTCCGAGCTGAGCCTCTTGGCTAAGCCCCTTTCGGGCAACCTGCAGAAAGTTTAGCCAGCGACGCATCACATCCCCAAGGGCAACCAACGCTTCTGCGCGATTGCCTACTGAGATTGCTTCAGCAAGATCATCCGCTATTGGTCCGAATAGCGGGAGGTCTTCAACCTCAAGGGCGTGGATCAAATACCATCTTCCTGGAATGATCGAATCCTGCTCCACGATAAACTCGATGCCGTTGGCATCGGAGAGTTGACCAATTGCGACCATCTCATTCTCTGCGACCGCGAAACCAAGTGCTGCAGTGCCATCTTTAAACCCAATGCACGCCGCCTTAACTGCGGAATCTGGCAACACAAACTGGCTCACCACTCGCTCTAAGCGACCAGCCTCGGAAGCCACGAATTGCAACGTAGTTGAAACCTTAGTCATTTGTCTCCTCCGTTTCCTCATCATCGATTCCTATGCGACGCCGAATCTCTGCTGGAGTTATGTAGTACTCAGTGCGCACCTCACCCTCGATACGCGGGAATGAGATCGCCCATGTAATGCTTACTGGGGAATTTGCGTCATGTCTCTCATCAACTACGGGGTAACAGAGCAGAAGTGCTCGCTTTGGATCTCGCTTGGACCGGAAGTCTGAGCGTTTAACTGCGGTTCCGCGGACTTCGGCTGCTGCGAGTGCAGATCGGTACTCTTCCAGACTTAGATCCAGAGTCTCATCTCGCAGGCTGCTTAGGTTCTTTATTCGTCGCGAGGGACGAGTGTCCCCACCTTCTGGATGTGTTGTGCGCATAGATGGTGTGAGCTCCAGGGATCCGACTTGGTGGGTCGGGCGCCCATCGCCAGGGTCATCGTTTAGACCTACGAATGCGACCGTCCAATCAGTAAGGCGACCCTGTTTAACCTGGGCTTCAATGTACTCACAGAGAGCATCGGTCGGCTCTTCAAGGCGCGCGATGGGGAGCCCGGCTCCCTTGAGAAATTCAATGATGACACTAGGGCTCACGCCGCGGAACCCCTGAGTCTTTGTTTTAGCGATCGCGTTTCCCAGACTCACTAGAGAATTGGTTTCGGAGCAAGCAGAGAAAAGCCTCTCCAGAGCGTCATGCGCGCGATCCAGCGCTGACCCGCTAGTTGGAAACAATAGTTTCTCTAGGAGTGTCTCGGAGTGGAATGCCTCTAGGCCTACTTCCACATGGGCCATTGCGCCCTTACGGGTCGGTAGCTGCCCAGTGGCGAGCTTCGGAAGTCGCAATCCAAAATCGAGTGGAGATGCACCAGCCGCAGCCATTGTGTCGAACTGCCTAGATAGATCGTTAATCGCCCGCGTCACCTCTTCATAGGTGAGACTGAGGTCGGTTGGCATGTATACCCTGCATAGGTCGAGATATCGTGGCCGGTAGCCAAACCAACGCCCCATTTGCATCAGTGTGTCCCAGGTGCCAGCACTACGTAAGAAGTATGAAACCGTAAGTCCCTCAAGGGTTAGACCCCGCGATAACTTGTCTCCGCCGATTGCGACAACAAAACGGTTTTCGGCTGTTCGGTATCGGAGCCCGTCCTCGACAGTGCCGTTCACCTCGGCAACCTCAAGTTCGGCCAGCATTGACCTAACCGTGCTCAGGACGGTCGGGTAGTCAAACTGTCGACCGATAGCCCATTCCTGCTGATCAGGGCTCAGTGAAGCCTTGAGCTGTGCGCCTGTTTTGACAATACGTTCAAACGCGTGTTTTACCCTATTCCCCCATGACGCTGCCTGGTCTGATCCGCCAATGAGTTCGGCACGCATGCGCTTCGCTTCACTTTGAATCTGCGCGGTTACCTCTTTCTGGACATCTACGTAGCGAGTGACATGGACGAGCATAGTCGCGTGAGACTTAACCTCTGGATCAAATCCAAGTTCACCTGGCACTCCGAAGCGAAGACGCTTGATGGCTGCGCCAACCACAAAATCTGCAAGCGCCTGGAGAAGAGATTCAGGCAGAGGGCCAGGCTGATAGGTTCGCTTATGCCGTGGCTTAATCCATGTGTCCCAGTCATCAGCCTGGAAAACGAGCCGCGGTGCAATGTAAACATCGTCATCGCCACCATCTTCACCAATTCCGAAAAGTCGGTCTGGTCCAAAGTATTCTGGTGACGGCTTAATGCGCAAGATAAAGTCTTTAGGGAATAGATCTGCACCTTGCTCTTCGTTCGCTGAGTCTGGATGAATGAAGATGTTGGCGAACGGTGTTGCTGTCATCCCAACATAAGAAGACTTCTTGAACTGTCCAAGGAGGTTGCGAATCTCGCGATTAGTTTTGGTTGGATCACTGTCTTCGTTAGTGTTCACTGATGCCTGGTCAGACTCATCGTCGAGCAGAAAAAGCGGCTGAGCGGTGGCTCCAGGGTTCTGCGCGAAGAACTCATTGAGGAGTTTCAGCCTACTAACATTCTTCTTGATAATCCAAAGGTGAGCGTGTGCTGGGTTGGTATATCTATTAGCAACTGCACGCGAGAAGTCTCCATTAGCCTGCCCGGAAGTCATTACGACAAGTTCAGCAGCGACATCACGTTGGAAGACAGGCAACAACCCAACCCCAATCGGAACCCTCCGAAAGAGTTCATTGTCTAGCAACGTTGTTCCAACAATACCTTCATCAAGACGCAATTGCGTTTGCGCGCGGAGATCATTGTGAATTCCAGCCAGCACTACAATGCTTTTATATCCAGCGTCGATTGCTTTCGCCAAGACGCCAATATACGTTTCTGTCTTCCCAGATTGTACTTGGCCCACTACGACACCCCGGCGGTCCCAACTATCTACGGCCCACTCAGGATTTCCAGAGTGCCCAATAATGCTGTCTGTCACTGTATCGAGGGCCTTAAGCTTCGCAGGAGATCTAGTCCCTGCTAGGAAGTTTCGATATCGGGGCCAATAACCTTTCGAGTTCCAGCTCCGACCTTCGGCAAGCCAATTTCGTGGCAACGGGGAATCGTCGTCATTAGTTGGGCGCATTACAACTGGCGGTTCAGGCGCAAAGACCGCACGTTCAAAACGAATCAATTCGAGCGCTTCATCAACTAAAGATGGATAGTTTGGCTCCGCAGGTACTGGATCCATTCCTGACAGAAAAACCGCTATTTTGGAAAGCTGATCTCGAAGAACCCAGAGCTCCACAGGCTCATCGCCAGGGTGAAATTGTTTGTACTGCTGCCGAATGGCTTGAATTCTTATCTTCTTCCGGTCGTCACTCATGATCTACCTTCCATTTGCACTTCCATTCTTCCTTCAGGAGGGAAACCGCTTCGCGGTACTCGTGGGAGTCGAATGGGGCAATGTTTTCCGAGAGTCGCTTCAAGGCTAGGCAAGGCGTTTCATCGACTGCTTTGACGATGTCAATTGCCATACGAAGTTGTTCGACACTAGATGGAATGTCTGTGATCCCAACGACCCCACCATCTCGCTCGCTCATGGCAATTCGGATGTCTGGATAAGGGATGCCATCCTCAATTGCGCCAAGGAGCGCGCCAATCGCCTTAGGATCTTTCGCAACAGCCTTAACGAGGGGGTGGCTCCGATTCACGCGGAATGATGTGCGCCGCCGGCCATCATCGTCATGGCGCACTTCTTTCCAGATTGGGACAGCAGGTTGACGCGGTTTGCCTCCAGGGGAGCGGGGGCCGCCTTTCCTACCTCGGTATACATCTTGCGCTTTTCGGCGGGCTGCGCGAGCAATTTGCTGTAGAGCTTTGAAGGCTGATGCGGGGATCTGGACACTTGATTTATCGACGGGCACTTTCCATTGTTCGTCTGCGGTGTTGCTCAAGAATATTGCGACCCTAGCCAGCTTGTAGTGGTCGTCCGGGGCGTAGTCGAGATCTAGCCACCCCCCGATGTGGATAAGACGCTCCTCTCGATAAACGTAAAACCCCTGAAGACTGATTAGCGACGATTGCCCACCGAGCATGTTCCAGGTTTCGTCCGGCAGCTGATCTCGATGCGGGAGAATCACTGGCTTAATGAGTGCCTCGCCAGGCTGGCGCTTCAAAACACGCTGATGAGCCTCGTACTGGGTCTTGCTTGAGGCATATTTCTCGGTTTCTAGGAACGGATCCCACGGCGGTGTGATGTATTCCGTACCGTCGGCAAATCGCTTGGAAATAGTCAGCCGAGCGGGCTGCCCACCTTGCGGAGTGAGAAACCTATGGAACACACGCGCGGCATGATCTAGCAGCTCTTGCACTTTTCTAGCCATGACCTGTTCGTTAGTAGCTCCGTCTTCCTGTAAGAGGTCAAGATCGATATCCGATTTCTCATTAAGCTCGAGGAATTGGTCGAGATTAGACCACATCACCACAGTTCCTGAATCAGCACTCTCAAGTCCAGTTGTCCGGAGAATGTTTGCAAGGTGGTCTCTATCAGCCTGAGTCTGAGGCGAGTGAAAAAGTTTCCAGCCATTTCCCTCGTTGATGCGATCCAAATCCCATTGGCGAACTGCAGCTGTTCCGGCCTCTGATTTGGACCAAACTGTCAGTCGTCGGCACTGGGAGAGTGATGCAGTCTTTAGGCCAAGACCGAAGCGCCCAAGCTCGCCTGCGGCAAGAGACTTTCGGGGGTCTCTGGAGCCAGCTCTCATGGCCGCCCGAAGCCGTTCTTCACTCATGCCGCCACCGTTGTCCGCGAATGCGACATACGAGTCACCAACGCTTGGGACAAGGTCATTCATGATCCAGATGTTTTCTGCCCCTGCGGAAACAGCATTGTCAATAATGTCTGCAGCAGCCGTTGAGGCGGAATACCCGAGCCCCCTTAGGGACTCTAGGAGTGTTGCCTCGGGCGGCGCGTCTTCATAATCCAAACCGTCGTCGGCCATCCAGCGGGCGGTGATCGTGTAACTGGCGAGGCGAACAGTGTCGTTCCAGGTGGTGAAGGTGTACCCGGTCTTCGTTGGGGTCGGGAGGGTCGGGAGGGTGTCTTCGACGGTGAAGGAGAGGTCAGCCAGCGGGTTGCCACCAGTTGTGTCGAGCACAATCGTGTAGAGGACGGGTGTCCAGTGGGCGTAGAGGGTTGTGTTACTGGCGGTGCTATATGTCGTGACCTCGGTGCCGCCGGTAGCCGCATCGAACCATCCGTTGAAGGCGTAGTGCGCACGCACGGCTGGGGCGGCAAGCGTGAAGGCGGAGCCGTAGTTCCAGGTCGTGGAGGTCGGGACAGCCGCGCCGTCGTAGTTTTCGTCATAGGTGATCGTGTAGGAATTCAGCATGCGGGCAGAATAACCTAAATCCACGTCAGGTCTATGGCGCAACTCACAACCAGCTTTAGGTCGAAATTGAGCACGCCGCGCTATTTTTTGGTGGCTTTAACAACCGCTTTAACAACCGCCTGAACCACTGGAATTGCGACCGAGTTCCCAAGCTGTTTGTAGGCTTGGCTCTCGCGTGGGTGGAGCTTGAAACTTTCTGGGAAGCCTTGAAGGCGCGCCCACTCCCGTGGCGTCAGGCGCCTTAGACCTTCTCTGTTCCGTGGGCCCCTATTTGCCACAGAAACATCAGCTGCTGCCGGAAGCAAAGCCTTGACGAGGTTTCTTTCTTTACCCATACCACCGATCACTAGCGTACCTGCATGCTCGTTGTGGCTTCTAACAGCAAAACCGAAACCATTACCTTTTTTAGCATGCCGCAATTTATGCTTCTTGAGTCCTGCGAGCAGTTTTGCAGATAAAAAATGGCGCGCCGGAACTTGGCGCTTATAACGAGGACCGTCTTCCAGGATCTCGATGAGGCTCGACTTTCTTTGTCGGAACCTTGGGGCCGGCGCTCTGAATCTAGCCGCCGCCTTAGGATCACGAAAACCGATAATGAATATTCGCTCTCGGCTCTGGGGTAGTCCGAATTCAAGTGCATTAAGGGTGAACCACCCTCTCTGCTTTCGACCCTTCGGGCCAACGATCTCTGGTAGCGTGTAGCCAACAGCGGGACTTTCAAGCACATTCAAAATAGTCTCGAGCGTTCTTCCTTCGTCATGGCCGATTAGTCCTTTTACATTCTCAAGGACGAATGCTTTTGGGCTCTTGTGTCGAAGAATTTCTGCGACATCACGGAACAGGGTTCCGCGAGTATCCGCGAATCCGCCTCGTTTACCTGCTAGCGAAAAAGCCTGGCACGGAAAGCCGGCCAAAGTGATGTCATGAGTAGAGATTTTACGCTTGCGCGGAACGAGCTTCGTGATATCTCCCTTTGGGGAATCCTGGAAGTTAGTTTCATACGTCTCGCATGCCGCATCATCAATTTCAACGGATTGAACACAAGTTCCACCGGCTTTCTGGGCTGCGATTCGCATCCCCCCGATGCCCGCAAAAAGGTCTACGAACGTGAACTTTGGCGTGTTGGACTTAGGCATTTGTGAATCGTAGCCGGTTTTGGGCACCAGAGTTGCCGCTACTTAGGATTCAGCCTCGGAGGCTGAGGTCCAGCAGGATATGGTCAATTTGAGTCTGCTTCACGTACAATGCCTGAGTGGCTGATACGCGTGACGAGGACTCATCAGGCTCTGAGGAACGGAGCGGGACCGCGTTTGAGTACGCCCTGGCGATGTCGCTTCAGGAGAGTACGACAGCCAAGATCGTCACTGGCAATGCTCTCGACCGGACACAAGAAAAATATGCACAGCTGGCACCAGGCAAGCGCAATCAACTTACGAGATGTGCAGATCGCGCAGCAGCCTATTTAATCACAGCAGATAAACGCTTGGCGTCCAACAGAGACATGTCAATAGAGTTCAACAGTTCTCGCAACGCGCAGGCTCATCATGATGTCCGTGACATCATTGTGCAGTCAGGTCAGTTTACCATCGGCATCTCCTGCAAAGTAAACAACCTTGACCTACGCCACTCGCGCTTATCAGGGTCTGTCGATTTCGTTAAAGAGTGGGGCTTGAGAAACACCGGTGCCAGCCCTGCCTATTGGCAAGGAATCACTCCCATATTTCATAAGCTGAGCCAGATGAGGAGCCAGGGTTTACGTTGGGATGACGTCTATCCAGGCGATTCGAAGCAGCGCAACCTAAAAAAACTGAACGGCGTGGTTGCCCCGGTGCTCGATGCTTGGGAGCGAGAGCTAGTTCGCCTAATTGCAGCCGATAGCTCCCTAGCTCCGAAGCTGACTCGATACTTGCTCGGCAGCAAGTCGTATTGGAAAGTAGTTGCAAGAGTTCCGCAGCTGGAGTCACGATCAGGCAGTGTCAATGTTCAGCGATTTAACCTTGAGAGCGACATGCCAGGTCAAGCACTTGTTATGCCATCGAAAGTGATCGGATGCGCCATCAAGGTGGGCTCGTCGTCCCGAGAGCGGCTGGTTACTTGTGATAATGATTTTACCTTCGGTTTTCGGTTACATACAGCTGAATCCGACGTTGTACCGTCTCTTAAATTTGCCGTGAAGGGACGCCGGCTGCCCGAAGAGCTTGGCGGCGTGGGGTTAAAGGTATAAGCACAGCTAGAGGCGAGCTGGTTTACTCCCGACTGGTAACTTGCTTTTAGCGGGAATCAAATCAGCTGGGACTCCGTCTAGGTAATCATAAATCGCACGAGCGATGTGCTCTGCGAGTTTCACAGGAACTGCGTTTCCGACCATTTTGTAACCATTGACAATGTTTGTGTATTCGAAGCTGAAGTCAGCTGGGAAAGTTTGTACCTCGGCCGCCTCGCGCACGCTTAGTCGTCGCACAAGACCTTCTCGCTCAGATCCTGGAGCAAAATCAAACTTGTCAGTACCAACCTTCACCATTTTTCCCGCGCTCGGATGAATGGGCGCATGGCGTGCGGTTGCCTGCACAGTGAATGAAGGTTCATCCCATCCGCGCACACGGTTTCGTGAAAGAAAGATTGGTGAGAAGCCGCCTTCCATCCATTCATTCTGATGCTTTTCTCGCTTCTTCGGATCAAACGGCTTTGCACCTTTATGCCATTTTCGGATCGCTTCTAGCGTCTTCCTACGTTTTACTGGTGCTGGAAAGGCAAATGGTTCCGTAACTGGCAGGTCAGACCGGAATCCTATAAAGATTACGCGCTCACGATCTTCTGGGACTTCGTAGTCGACTGCATTAAGCTTTGCGTAATAAACGTTGTAGCCAGATAGCCTGAATTCTTCGAGGATTCGGGCAAGAGCTTCTTTGTGTCGTTCAAAGAGGATCCCAGAGACGTTTTCAGCTAGGAAGAATGCAGGCTTAAGTAGGCGTAGGATTCGGATGTACTCAAAGAAAAGTTGGCCGCGCGGATCTTCTGACCCTCTGCGGGCGCCTGCCTCTGACCAGCTCTGGCACGGAGGCCCTCCAAGTAGACCGGCGATGGCACCTTGGGGACCAGCAGATGGGAGCAGGCTAAAAGTTCCGTCATCAAGGTCATCAGAGGTTAGGTCCGCAATGCTCCCCTCTACGAGCCTCGTATGTGGGAAGTTCTTCCGGAATGTTGGGGTGATCGTTTTGTCGTATTCGTTAGCCCAGACCACGTGGAATCCTTTACCATCAAGGGCCCGTTCAAAGCCCAGGTCAAGTCCGCCTGCGCCTGAGAAGAGCGATGCAACCCGGAGTGGATGTTTCCTAGACATGGGGAGATTCTAGACGACCATGTGCCATCTGTTTGGCGCGGATTACGCCAGCCCAACCTTCTCCTTCACCTCACGCATCGTCTCGGTGACGATGGGGAAGAGGCGGGCGGCGCCGTCGCCGAGGATGTTGTCGATTTCATGAGGCAAGGCGAGGAGCTCGTTGTAGCGCTCGCGGGCGGGGGCGTAGTGGGCGATCAGACGCTCGGCGAGTAGGCGCTTCATGTCGGCGCAGCCGGTAAGGGCGGCGCGCTCGTTCTGCCAGAGCTCCTCGTAGTTGGCGCTCACCAGCTTGTGCAGCTGGCAGACGTTGCAGGCCTCTGGGTGCCCGGGGTCGCTCTTGAGTGGGCGCTTGGTGTCGGTCACCGAGCCCATCACCTGCTTGGTGATCACGGCTGGGTCACCCAAGATGTCGATGGTGTTGCCGATCGACTTGCTCATCTTCTTCTCACCGTCGGTGCCCAGCACCACGGGGGCGGTGGTGAAGACGGCCTCAGGTTCTGGGAAGGTGTCGCCGAACTTGTTGTTGAACGAGCGGGCGATCTCGCGGCTCAGTTCTAGGTGTGCGGCCTGGTCCTTGCCCACCGGCACCACGCTCGCCTTCGGCAGCAGAATGTCGGCCGCCTGCAGGATCGGGTAGGTGAGCAGGCCGTGGTTGATGTCGTCGGCCTGCTGCAGCTTCTTCTCCTTATAGGTGGGAGTGCGCTCGACCCAGCTCACCGGCGTCACGGTCATCAGGATCCAGGCAAGCTCCTGCACCTCAGGGCGATGGCTCTGCACAAAGAGGGTGCACTTGTTTGGGTCGAGGCCCAGGGCAATGAGCGCCGCGGCCATCTCGCGCGTCTGGCGACGCAGCTTCTCGCCGTCGTGCACGCTGGTAAGCGCGTGGTAATCGACGATGCAGTAGATGGACTCGTATCTCTCTTGCAGCGCCACGTAGTTGCGGATGGCGCCCAGGTCGTTCCCCAGGTGCGGC
>Ga0214921_10004733_pt1 | contig 19776 bp, 17 predicted proteins | sample LL1505_MetaG_FD_177992 | JGI IMG/M metagenome (GOLD analysis project Ga0214921, IMG submission 177992) | Freshwater microbial communities from Lake Lanier, Atlanta, Georgia, United States - LL-1505 | ecosystem: Environmental > Aquatic > Freshwater > Lake | place: USA: Georgia | collected...
TTTTTATTTTTTTTAACCGCCTCAATCACGTGAGCGACGGCTTTTTCCATATCGCCTAATTCAAAAGGATTAGGCAGCGCAGTTTTTATTTTTGGTTCTAAAAAATTTTCAATTTCATCTAAAGAAATTTCACGACTAGAAAGCAAATTACTCAAAACTTCAGAAAGCTGAAAACGTTGATAAATAGTGCTGGCGTGGCGTTGATCAAAAGTTTTTTGTTGCCAGTTCAGACCAAGAATCGAGGTTTTTTGTTGAGTCATTTTGAAGTTAAATTTTATCGTAAGAAGTTTTTTCTTTTTTTGCTCCCGGATGAGTAACCGCGCCAAGTCTGGCATTTCCAACGGTTTGGGCATATTTCCACAGCGCGCCACTTTGGTAATCGTTTTCTCTTGGCTTCCACGCCGCTTTGCGCGCCGCAATTTCGGCGTCACTTAAAGCAACGTCAATTGTGCCTTTGATTGCATCAATCGTAATTTGATCACCATTTTTTAAAAGCGCGATCATGCCGCCAACCGCTGCTTCTGGACTTACGTGACCAATACAAAATCCTCGAGTTCCGCCAGAAAATCTGCCATCGGTAATTAAAGCAACTTTGCCGCCCATTCCTTGCCCATAAATTGCCGCAGTTGTTGCCAACATTTCGCGCATTCCCGGACCGCCACGCGGGCCTTCATAGCGAATAATTAAAACGTCGCCCGCTTGATATTTTTTTTGCTCCACGGCGCTAAAACATTCTTCTTCAGAGTCAAAACACAAAGCACTTCCCGTGAAAATCAAAGCATCATTTTGCATTCCTGCAACTTTTACAACCGCGCCGTCAGAAGCTAAATTACCGCGCAAAACCACCACGCCGCCACTTTTTGAAAGTGGTTTTTCTGGGCGATAAACTACATCTTGATCTTCGTTAAATTTTATATCAGATAAATTTTCCGCCATGGTTTTTCCAGTTACAGTCAAACAATCGCCGTGGATATATCCCGCATCAAGCAGAACTTTTAAAATCATTTGCACGCCACCAACTTCAAATAAATCTTTGGCGACATATTTTCCGCCCGGTTTCATATCAGCGATATAGGGAGTTTTTTTGAAAATTTTCTCGATTTCAAAAATATCAAAATCAATTCCACATTCATTCGCCATTGCTGGCAAATGAAGAACGGCGTTGGTTGAACCGCCAGTTGCCGCAACAATTGCTGCGGCATTTTCTAAAGATTTGCGAGTTACAATGTCGCGAGGCTTGATGTTTTTTGCGATCAAATTCATCACCGCTTTTCCTGATTGATAAGCATATTCATCGCGCGATTCATAAGGGGCAGGAGTGCCTGAAGAACCGGGAAGCGCCAAACCAATTGCTTCAGAAACGCAAGCCATGGTATTGGCGGTAAATTGACCGCCACACGCCCCAGCGCTTGGGCAAGCGGCTTTGGTTAAAATTTTCAAATCTTCTTCTGACATTTTTCCAGCATCTCTTTGTCCGACGGCTTCAAACACATCAACAATTGTCACATCTTTTCCTTTAAATCTGCCCGGTAAAATTGAACCGCCATACATAAAAACTGACGGCACATTTAAACGACACATCGCCATCATCATTCCCGGCAATGATTTATCGCAACCAGCAATTCCAACCAGCGCGTCGTAGCAATGTCCGCGCACCGTGACTTCGATTGAATCAGCGATAACTTCGCGCGAAACCAGCGAAGATTTCATGCCTTGATGACCATTGGCGATGCCGTCGGTAACTGTGATTGTGGTAAATTCGCGCGGCGTTCCGCCTGCGTCTTTAACGCCTTTTTTGGCTGGTTGCGCCTGACGTTGCAACGCAATATTGCAAGGCGCCGCTTCATTCCAAGCGCTTACAACGCCAACGAATGGCGCTGATAAATCTTCATCGGTTAAACCTTGCGGATAAAGGTCGGTTTTGATGTTATAAAGCATGGTTTTTCTACCTTCGCAACCGTGAGAATTGGTAACATAACGCGATGGTAATTTTGATTTATCGAATTTTGACATGAGAATTTTTTATAAATTTTGGAGAAAAGAGTGATGTTAAAAATGGCAAATTCTACTTTATTAAGCATCTATTTTTAACGCAACTTTACCGAAATTAATCACGATTTTATCTGCCAGTTCTAATTGCACCAAGGCGATATTTAAGAGTTTGGTTGGAACTTGCATTTGCCCGATAATTTCATCAATCGCAATTGGCGCGACACTTAATCTTGAGAAAATTTCCTGACGTATTTTTTTGACATCATCATCGCTTGGTAATTTTGCAGCTGGAGCCACGAATGGCTTTGAATCAGGCTCGCGCAATATTTTAGAGCCTCTCAATTGTGATTTTAATTTTGGTAATTCATCCAAAATATCAGCAATATTTTCAATCATTTTGGCTCCATCTTTTATCAAACGATTTGTGCCGTGACAGCGCGGATCGAAAGGCGATCCCGGCATCGCGAAAACTTCGCGACCTTGTTCGCGGGCAAATCTTGCGGTGATTAAACTTCCCGATTTCAATCCCGCTTCAAGCACAATTACACCAAGCGCAAGCCCTGAAATTATACGATTGCGCTGCACAAAATTTCCACCTTTGGGCGGCATTCCAAAAGCATTTTCTGAAACCAACAAACCATGCTTTAAAATTTCGCTATAAAGATGCTCGTTTTCTTTGGGATAAATATGATTAATTCCGCCCGCGATCACCGCAATTGTGCCACTTAGAATTGAAGCTTGATGAGCCGCAGAATCAACGCCGCGAGCCATTCCAGAAACTGTAATAACGGAATTTTGCCCTAATTCCAGAGCTATTTTTTTGGCAAAAGTAATGGCATTAAATGAGGCATTCCTAGGGCCGACAATAGCAATTGTATCGCGATTAAAAAATTCAATATCGCCTCGCACCGTTAAAACAGGTGCCGGATCAGGAATTTTTCGCAATAATTTGGGATATTTTTCTTCCGAAAAAATCAGGATTTCAGCGCCGAAATTTTCGCTATTTATCATCTCATTTTCAGCATCTTCTAAAGTGCAAACTTTGATTTTACGCCTCAATCCTCCCGCCGCCGCATAATCAGCAACTTGCTCGAGAGCATTTTCAACTGATTCAAAAATTTCGATTAGACGGAAAAAAGTTGATTTACCAATATTTTCACTGCGGGCAAGACGCAGCCAATTGAGCTTCTCGATCATGATATTTGGGTTTAATTTTTGGTGAAAATTTAAAACTTTTAGCTTTTTATTTTATAACCTTTTTTGATGAGGAAAAATAGAATAATTCCCAAGGTCAGATTTATGGTGATGATGTAGATAATACCTGTCAATAAATTTCCATCATGATGTCCGGTTAAACCAAAACGAAATCCGTCGATCATGTAAAAAAATGGATTGAAATGCGAAACGCCGCGCCAAAATTCTGGCAAAGCGTTAGTTGAATAAAAGGTTCCGGAAAGAAAGGTTAAAGGCGTGATTACATAGCTGGTCATCGCCGACATGTTATCAAAAGTTTCTGATATCACGCCGCATAAAACACCGAGCAAACCAAGAAACATACAAGCGGCAAAAAGGTAGAAAAAGGCGCAAGAAAATGAATAAAAACTCAGTGGTACAAAAATTAGGATTGCTAAAAATGCTACAATACCAACGCAAATTCCGCGCAAAATTGCGCCAAAGGTAAAAGCAAAAAGCAATTCAAAAGCGCCGAGTGGCGGAATTAAATAATCAATAAAATGACCCATTACTTTTCCCATCACAAAAGAGGAAGAAGAATTGGCAAAAGAATTTTGCATTGATGCCATCATGATTAGCCCCGCAGCCATGAAAGTAGCAAACGGAACGCCTTCAATCTCAGCAATATGATTGCCAACAGAAAGTGAAAAAACCGCTAAAAAAAGAATAATATTTACTACCGGCGAAAATAAAGTTTGGTGATAAACTTTCAAAAAGCGCCATACTTCTTTTTTCAACAGCGTAAAGGCGCCAAACCAATTTATTGACATAGACTTGTTGTTAAGTTTTGATTAAGATCCCGAAACAAGTTCAGGATGACGATTAGGGAAATATCTATCAGATTTGTCATCCTGAACTTGTTTCAGGATCCATTCGATCTCATCGCAGCAAAATAAAAAATTAATTTCATTTTCCGATTTTTAAATCATGACTAACTTAGAAACACTTTTATCCGATTTCAATTCGCAAATTTCAAAAATTGAAAACAAACAACAATTAGAAGAAATTCGTATTAATTTTTTAGGCAAAAAAGGTTTTGTTACCGAACTTTTTTTGCAGTTAAAAAACGTTGCCAATGAAGAGAAAAAAGCTTTTGGCGCGGCAATTAATCAGGTTCGCGATGAAGTTACTAAAAAAATTGATATCGCAAAAAATGATTTTGAAAATGCCGAATTAAATGAAAAATTACAGGGCGAAAAAATTGACTTAAGTGCGCCAGCTCGCAAGCAAAATCAAGGCTTGATTCATCCAATCAATAAAGTGATGCAAGAAATTGAAGAAATTTTCGGCGATTTAGGATTTGATTTTGCCCAAGGCCCAGAAATTGAAGATGATTTTCATAATTTCACAGCGTTGAACATGCCGAAAGATCATCCGGCGCGCCAAATGCAAGATACTTTTTATTTAGAAAATTCCGAACTTTTACTTCGTACGCACACTTCAAATACGCAAATCAGAAAAATGTTAAACTCACAACCACCTTTGAAAGTGGCGGCCTTGGGTCGAGTTTTTCGCCGCGATTCTGATCAAACTCACACGCCGATGTTTCATCAATTTGAAGGCTTTTTGGTTGATGAAAATGTAAATATGGGTCATTTAAAATGGACTTTGGAAAATTTTTTAGAAAAGTTTTTTGAAGTGAAAAATGTTGAATTGCGTTTTAGACCAAGCTTCTTTCCTTTCACCGAACCGTCGGCGGAAGTTGATATAAATTATTCGCTAGAAAATGGCCGTATTAAAATCGGCAAAGGCGATAAATTTATGGAAATTCTGGGATGCGGAATGATTCATCCAAATGTTTTAAAAAACTGCAATATTGATTCGACAAAATATCAGGGATTTGCCTTTGGAATCGGCGTTGAACGCCTTGCGATGTTGAAATATGGCATTACCGATTTGCGGATGTTTTTTGAAAATGATGTTAGGTTTTTGAAGCATTATGGTTTTTACCCTTAATCAAATTCAAACTTTATTTGAATTTGGGTAATTTTGAATTGCTACGCGCCGAGTAAATCGGCGCATCCGCAATAAAGTTTTTGGTTTTTTAAAACGTCTGCTTCACCTTCGCCGCAATATAATGCGATTGAAAAGTCGCCCTTTTTTCAAATCCATATTCTAGGCTAAAAATTATATCTTCTTCGTGATGCGCCTCAATTTCTGCGCCGAGTTTTAAACTGCCGCGATCAACATGAGAAATTTGCGTGGCAAAACTTGTTGTTTGACCATCAAAGCTACTTACCGTAGTCGGTGCATCATTTATAAAACTATAGCCATATGAAATTTTCAAAAGCGAATCTACTTTATTTAACTCGGGAAGTTCTGGAATTTTTGTCGTTACAAAACCTAAATTTACACCAATCCGACTTTCTAAAAAATCTGCAGAAATATTTTTTACATTTAAATTTAAACTATCCGCACCCTTCTCGCTGTAACCTTGAATATTGGTACGAACAAAACTCATCGAAACTTCTGGCCCTAAATTAAAACCATGTTTTAACTTTTGTGCAAATCCAGCTTTGGCTTTAGCGATATAAGTTTGACCATTAAATTTTGCAGTTGCATTTGCATCAACAGAAACGATTGAGCGGTTAGAATTATATTGATTCCACGCAATGCCAGCAAGGCTGTCGAAAAAATATTTATCAAAGTTATAACCGCTGTAAAAATTAATTTGGTAAGTATCAATTACATTATTTTTTGATGAATCGAGCGATTTTAAATTTGAACGTCCATAGCTTAAAGCCGCTCCAATTGTGGATGAGCTTGAAAGTTCGCGATCCAAACCAACTACCAATCCAATTGTATTTACTTTGTAACCTTCGTCATCTTCAACCGCATTTTGAGTGTTAGCATTACCAAAAGCTTGAGTCCAAATTCCACTTTTCAAATCACTATTGGCATGAATTTTTCGCAGGCGGGTTTCGGCAGTTTTTATGGAATTTATCGCAATATTAATATTATTGGCAATCATTGCCTTGCTTGATTGTGGAGCTAGTTGATTTAGTGATTTTGTTATTTCGGAGCTACTTCCTAAATATTCCTGAAATGCCAATAATTTTCCCGTCGAATCAGCGCCAATTTCATTGAGATTTTGATAAATATTTTGAGAATTTTTATTGCTGGTAACAATTGACGGCGCAAGTCGTTCAATGTTTAAAATCAAATTATTGGCTCTTGATTGCGTGGTGAATTTTAACAAACCATACACATTGGAATTTGCGCCATTTACTGAAATATTTTTATCATTAATCGCATTTATTGATCCGCTGCTAGCGCTTACAATTGTAAGCTGCGTACCATTTGCAATATATCCTTGGTTGGCACTTGTAGTAATTTCTAAATTGGAATTTGCATCAATATTTGCCGCACCTAAAACTGTAAAATTTCCAACAGCATTTTCTTTCAGCGCAACAGATAAAATATTGCCACTTAATAAAGAAAAATTGCCGCTGATTATTTGATTATTGGATCCAATATTAATCACGCCAGAACCGCTTCCAATAAGGTTTCCAAAGATTTCTAAATTATCACTCGCAGAAAAATCAAACTCACCGCCAACTAAAATATTATCGACGTAAATATTATTAGCATAAGTCAAAGAAGCGTCGGAATTTATGTTTAAATTAGCGAGAGAATTTCCCGCAATTCCAAGTGAATTTGTCGGCGCAAAATCAATTTCCCTGATATTTAAAGTTCCGCTGGAATTAGACAGGCCATGAATTGTGGCGTTTATCGAAGATTGATCGCTTAAATTTAAAGTCGAATTTTTATCAAGAAAAATTGCGCCAGCTTCAATTTTATTTTCCGAATTTAAAGTGGCGCCAGCAGTTATGGTTAAATTTTTTAAATTGGAAAATGCCGAACTTTGATTAAAATCTGCGGCAATATTTATATTTCCCAAATCGCCTACAACCTCACCGTTTAAGCTTCCACCATAAATATTTAAAGTGCCGCCGCCCAGACGAACATCGCCATTTAAAGTGCCCGAATTATTAATTATTGAATTAGCGCCAGAATTATAAATTGCATATTTTGTAGCAGTTATTGTGCCTGAATTGGTAATTGAATTATCATTACCATTTAAATATATGCCGTGAGAAGTGCTATTTGCTGTAGAAATTACGCCAGAATTATTGGCAGAATTACTATTGCCGCCCAAATAAATTCCATAAGAACTCGTGCCTTGTGTGCTTATGTTTCCTGCATTTGTGACTATTGAAAAATTACTAACACTAATGCCGCGCCCCGAACTTCCCGTAGTTAAAATTGTGGCGCCTAAAGAATTTGTAATCTGATTATAATTGCCGCTAGATCTAATGCCATAAGCGCTAGAAGTGGCGCCAAAATTTCCAGTTGTGATAGTAAAAGTATTTTTGATTTTATTTAAAGATGAGCTGGTTCCAGAAAGCGAACTTATGATTCCACTGGCGCTGGTTGCGATGTCGGACGGAGTTGTATAATCAGTTTGAGCTGAAGTTAAAGTAACCGCTTTTGCGGAATTAGTAATAAATAGCAGACAGTAAAATACTGAAAAGCGGTGACTTTTTTTAAACATGGATTTTCGGGTTTTTGTTACGCGGTGTTTGGTATTTCGGGGCGGTTTTTTAAGAAATATTTTAGAAAAATACTAGAAATTTTAAATTACAATTTTCTGCTTTGTGAATGCTAAAAATAGCCGTTTAGGCTATTTTCTCTAACAAAACTCCGGCTGCTCGGTTTCAATTTTTAGCTTATTGCCGAAATAATCATCAATCTCAATTTTATAAGCATGCAAGCAAAGTCGCTTGCAAATATCTTTGCGCAAAACTTCTTTTCCGCCATATTTCACATCATTAATAATTGCGTGGCCTATTTCTTTGCAATGAACTCGCAACTGATGCGTGCGGCCAGTTAATGGTTTTAATTCGAGCAATGAATGATCAAAAAAACTGCGTAATAATTTATAATCGGTAATCGCTTCTTTTCCTTCGGCAAAATCAGGTTGAACTTTTTCATTTTTGCCCAAAAGTTTTTTGCGCAACGGAATGTTAATTGTACCTTCTGGTTTTTTAACAATGCCACGAACCAGCGCCAGATAGGTTTTTTTGATAGTTTTGTTTTTAAAACCATCAGTCAAAAATTCTGCGGCTTTAGCATTTTTGGCAATTAACAAAATGCCGCTGGTATCTTTATCCAAACGATGAACCAGTTGCAATTCGGTGTCGTTTAAAAAATCATCAACCGAAATTTCAATTCCACTTCCACCTTGCGTGGCAAGACCTGATGGCTTGTTAATGGCGATTAAATTTTCGTCTTGAAAAATTATCCAAGAAGAAAATTTTTTTAATTTTTCTGCGGAAACTTTGGGTTTTTTGTTTTCTGTGGCGTATCTTTTATTTAATTCGGTGAAAACTTCGATCTGATCTGCTTCATGAGTTTTGTAGGCTGCCTCAACTCTTGTTCCATTTACTTTTATTTTTTTTTCGCGGATTACTTTTTGCGCCAACCCAAAAGAAATATCAAATTTTTTGCAAAGATATTTATCGAGACGAAGTCCAGCAAAATCTTTTGTTACTTGGAATAAAGACACTTTAAGAAATGATTAATTTTGTTGAATAAAAGCCAAAAAATAAGGCCATGATTGAAATTGCAACTGATGCAAATCCATAAAGCAAGGCTTGAGAATATTGTCCGGCGCTGGCGAGACGGAAAAAATCTAAAGAAAAAGCAGAAAAAGTTGTGAATCCTCCGAGGAAGCCAGCAAATAAAAATGCTTTTAATCGCGGGTCAAAATTATCGAAATTTTTAATGACGAAATAATAGAGAATGCCTGCTATCATTGAGCCTAAGACGTTAACAAAAAAAGTTCCCCAAGGGAATTTTGCAACTAAAGAATTATTGGTTTTAACTAAAGAAATTATTGCTTCCGAGGAAAGATAGCGGGCTATCGATCCAAGTGCGCCACCGATTGCGATTAGGAGAAGGTTCATAATTATGGAATTATGGTTAGTATGGATAGATCCTGAAATAAATTCAGGATGACGGCGCAAGAGAAAGATGGTGTTGTAAGAGAAATGAGTCCAACAAAAACTCCGTCATCCTGAATTTATTTCAGGATCTATTCATACTCAAAAAAATTACGCTAATTTTTTTAACTTCTCTGCCAAATCAGTTTTTTCCCAAGAGAAGCCACCGTCAGATTCGGGTTCTCTGCCGAAATGTCCGTAGGTTGCGGTGCGTTTGTAGATTGGGCGATTTAGTTGCAAGTGATTTCGAATTCCGCGCGGGCTTAAATCGACTAACTCGTTGATAATTTTAACCAAATCTTCGCCAGCAACTCCGGTTTTGTGATTGTTGACATAAAGCGCCAAAGGCTTGGAAACGCCAATTGCGTAGGCAATTTGAATGGTGCATTTTTTTGCCAAACCCGCCGCCACCACGTTTTTTGCCAAATAGCGCGCCATATAAGCCGCGGAGCGATCAACTTTGGTCGGATCTTTTCCAGAAAATGCGCCACCACCGTGCGGAGCTGCGCCGCCGTAAGTATCGACAATGATTTTTCGGCCAGTCAAACCAGCGTCGCCGTCGGGACCGCCAATTACAAATTTTCCAGTTGGATTAACCAAAAATTTTTCTTCAGCGCACATCCAATTTGCGGGCAAAGATTTTTCTACGTAAGGGCGAATTAAGTCGCGAACTTGTTGCTGCGTCATACCTTCGACATGTTGAATTGAAACCAGAACGGTTTCGGCGCGAAATGGCGCGCCATTTTCGTAGCGCAAAGTGACTTGGCTTTTGGCGTCGGGCCCCAAATTTGGCAACTCGCCCACGCGCACGGCGTCCATAATATTTTGCAAAATTCGGTGCGCATAATAAATGGCTGCGGGCATTAGGCTTGGGGTTTCGCTGCAAGCGTAGCCAAACATAATTCCTTGGTCGCCAGCGCCTTCGTCTTTTGCGCCAGCTGCGTCAACGCCAATTGCAATATCCGCAGATTGAGCGTGAATTAGGTTGGTGATTTCTAAATTTTGCCAATGAAAACCATCTTGCTCGTAACCGATTTCTTTCACGGTGCTGCGAATAATATTTTCAACATCTTTTTTTGAAATTTCTGGAGCACGAATTTCGCCGCCAATTATGACACGATTGGTTGTAGCAAATGTTTCAATGGCTAAACGGGAATAAGGATCTTTGGTTAAATAAGCATCAACAAGAGCATCTGAAATTTGATCGCAGATTTTGTCAGGATGACCTTCGGAAACTGATTCCGAAGTAAATAAAAAGCTTTTTGGCATTGCTTGTAAAGAACTTTAGATATTTCGGAAGGCTTTCCTAAAAAGATAAATAATTTTTTGAAATAGCCTTAGAAACTGTTAGCTAAAAGGCTTTCATGTAACCAATACGAACCGTTGTCAATTGGGCGTTTAATAAACCCATTCTTCCAGCGTATTTTTGAAAACTCAAACGAATTGCGTCGTCTGACATTGGACATGGTTTAAATTGCAAACCAAGACCATAAACCATTTTGGTTTCGTGAGCTTTACGATTTGCGCCAGCTCCAACTGCTGTTGCGTAGTGCAATCTGGAATTAATATCTGACACCCCAAGTTCTGCAAAAGCTTCAAAAGATTCACTCAATGGCACATAACCAAGAGCAGTTAAATTAAATTGACTCATTTTAAAACGCGCTTCTTGTGACAAAGCTCCAATATTTTGCAAAGTATCATTTTTTAATTCGGTTTTAGCCCAGTTTAAATTGAAACCTAAATTTTTATGAACGCGAAAACTGCCGCCAATTGCGATATTTTCAAAATGTCTAAGTTGTTGACCAAAATTATTAGTTATAAATTCAGAATTAACGCCGCCATTCGTGATAACAGGGGCGCTATATTCAATAGTTGCGAAAGGTTTTAGATAAAAATTATCCGCAACTTTTGCCAAAGCCGGAGATGAAAAAAGTGATAAAATCATGGCGCAATAAGTAGCATGTTTCGTTAATTTTTTCATATGAAAATTATTGGTTTGTTGAGAGATTTTTAAAACTTCTAACGGATATTTTTTTCAAATTAAATTTTGGAAATAACATAATCAACCCTTCTTTCCACTTCCGATTTTCCTAAAATTTCAATAACGTCAAAAATCCCGCCAGCTGAAGCTTGAGAGAAAGTTAAAATGATACGCAAAAGCGGGCCGAAATCTTTGATTTTTAAATTTTTCTGCGTCGCAAATTCATTTAAAGAATTTTTAATTCCGTCGTGATTCCAATCATTTAAATTAGCAAAAACTTTTTGTAATTCGGCGATTAAAGATTTTTTTTCTGCGATTATTTTTTTACTTTCCTCATCAAATTCAGCGCGAAAATTATCAAAATAAATTTCTAAATTTGCTGCCAATTCATTTAAAACAGCAGCTCTTTCTTTAACAAATTTTAAAGCGCGTGCGATTCTAAATTCTTCTGAAGTTGCTGGTTTTTTGCTAAAAAATTCTGCAACTAATTTTAATAATTCTGCTTCGTTTTTTTCTTTGATATAATGTTTATTAACTGATTTGAGTTTAGCAAAATCAAAGCGCGACGGCGATTTTCCAACGTGATTTAAATCAAACCATTCGGCAGCTTGCGCATCAGAAATAATTTCAGAATCGCCATGCGACCAGCCCAAACGCAGCAAATAATTACGAATCGCTTCCGACAAATATCCCATTTCTTTATATTCAATCACCGAAGTTGCGCCGTGGCGTTTGGAAAGTTTTGCGCCGTCGGGCCCGTGAATTAGAGGAATATGAGCAAACTCGGGAACTTTCCAATCCATCGCTTCGTAAATAACTTTTTGGCGAAAAGCGTTGGTTAAATGATCGTCGCCGCGAATAATATGCGAAACATTCATGTCGTGATCGTCAACTACAACCGCCAACATGTAAGTTGGAGTTCCATCGCCGCGCAACATAACCAAATCGTCAAGCTCGGAATTTTTAACGCGAATTTCGCCTTGTACCAAATCACGAATTATCATTTCACCTTCAAGAGGTGCTTTGATGCGGATCACGGGCTTTACATCTGAAGCTTGCGATTGCGATTTATCGCGCCATTCACTTTTAAAACGAAAAACTTCTTTTTTGGCTTCAGCCTTTTGGCGCAATTCTGCCAGCTCTTCCGCCGAAGTATAACATAAATAAGCTTGACCTTTTTCCAGTAGTTTTTCTGCAACTTCTTTATGACGCGCCAAATTTTTGGACTGTAAAATAAAATCACCATCATGCTTTAATTCTAACCAATCCAAACCTTGCAAGATTGCATCGATGGCTTCTGCGGTTGATCTTTTTTCATCGGTATCTTCAATTCGAAGTAAAAATTTTCCGCCCATATTTTTGGCAAAAAGGTAATTAAACAGCGCAGTTCTTGCTCCTCCAATGTGTAAATATCCGGTTGGAGATGGCGCAAAACGAGTAACTATGGACATAAGATTAAATTATTGAGTTTGCTTTCTTGACAATGAAACAAGCCAAAACATGATTTGGAAATGATTTAAAAATCAATCTTACTTTTTTAGAACCTGCATATTAGACAGCTTCTTCTAAGACAATTCAAAAAGACTGAAAAAATAAAAGATGGTAGCATCATCAACTAATCTCGAGATTGGCGCTCGACTCATAGAAAAGAAGGTTATCTCAGAAGACCAACTAACAATTGCCCTGAAAGAACAAGCGCGCCTAAAAGGTGCAAAGACCGTTGGTGCAATTTTGGTCGAAATGGGGTTTATCTCCGAGGGTGCGCTTGGGGAAATTTTAAATGAATCAACTGGTATCAAAAAATTTGATATTAAGTCTTCAATCATTGATTCGAAATTAGTAAAAAAAGTCCCTAAAGAATTTGCTGTTCACAATAAATTAATTCCAGTTTCATACACTCACGATTCAATAACTATAGGCATGTCCGACGTTTTTGACATTGTGGCGATTGACCAAGTACGTCGTTATTTCCCGCCAAATTTTCGCATTAATCCAGTTTATGTTGCTGAAGTAGATATCTTACAAGCGATAGATCAGTATTACGATTATGAGATGTCGATCGAGGGTATTTTAAGAGAGATCGAAGGCAGCGCTGGTAAAAATATTAATGACGAAACCCAACTTCGCGGTGATTATAAATCGCCAATGGTTCGTTTGGTAGATGCAATTTTAACCGATGCGGTGCACCGTGGTGCATCAGATTTACACTTTGAGCCAGAAAATCTTTTTCTTAGAATTCGTTACAGAATTGACGGAAAAATGGCGCAAGTGCGCTCTATTCACAAAGATTATTGGTCGGCAATTGCGGTTCGTATTAAAATCATGTCAGGCATGAATATTGCAGAAAGTCGCAAAGCGCAAGATGGTCGTATTAATTCAGAAATTCTAGGAAGAAAAATTGACTTTCGTGTTTCAACCCAACCAACAATTTACAGCGAAAATATCGTGATGCGTATTTTGGATGAAAAATCATCCATTTTGTCGCTCGATAAACTTGGTTTTTCAGAACATAGTATCAATTTGTTAAAGAAGGTGGTGCAACGTCCGGAGGGTGTAATAATTCTTACTGGCCCAACAGGTTCTGGTAAAACTACTACTCTTTACACAATTCTAAGCTACATCAACTCGATCGATAAAAACATCATGACTCTCGAAGATCCAGTGGAATATCACATTCCATTAATTCGTCAGTCAAATATCAGAACCGACCTTGGCATGGATTTTGCATCAGGGATTAAAGCTTTGCTACGTCAAGATCCCGACGTAATTCTAGTCGGCGAAATTCGTGATAAAGATACAGCGATTGCTGCAATTCAAGCTGCGATGACGGGTCACCAAGTATATAGTTCGCTTCACACAAATGACGCTTTGGCAGCGATTCCGCGTTTGATGAATATTGGCGTGCCCAATTATTTAATGGCCGGATCATTGATTTGTATAGTTGGACAACGTCTTGCTAGAAAATTATGTCCGCATTGTAAGAAAGAGCAGCCACTCGATGCTTTTGAAAAAAGACTTTTAGGCCCAAAACACAGCAATATTACCAAGCTTTTCAAAGCTGTGGGCTGTGAAAAATGCCGCAGCGGTTATAAAGGTCGCGTAGTAGTTTGCGAGCTTCTGCCTTTTGACCGCGAACTTGACGAACTAGTTGTAAACGAAGCCAGTCGCAAAGAACTATTGGCTCATGCTTTAAAAGAAGGTTTTGTACCAATGGTTGAAGATGGCATTGAAAAAGTAATCGCCGGAATTACTGATTTAAAAGAATTGATGAGGGTGGTTGATATGACGGATAGGATGAACTAAATATATGCAATATCTTAGACACTGTTAGTTCTTCTTTAAAAAAATCTAAAAATCTAAAAATGACCAGAATTTCAAAATCTAATAAACCTCTCGAAGAAAAATTTTCTGACTTCTCAAAAACATTCATCGGCAAGCCTTATGTTGCAAGAACTGATGACATTATCGTTACAGTTTGGCCAGAATTTGTCGACAGCAAATCTAGCATAATCGGCGATCTTTATATTTGGGCTTATCATGTGCGCCTCGACAATAAAAAAACTGAATCAGTTAAATTAACTAGCCGCTATTGGCGCATTATTGATGAACAAGGCGTGGTACAAGAAATTAATGGCGAAGGCGTTGTCGGCGAACAACCTACAATCGCGGCGGGCGCTTCTTATCAATATTCAAGCGGCGTACATTTGCGCTGCCCTTCTGGAATAATGACCGGAACTTATCAAATGCAAAAAAATAACCTTGAGATTTTTGAAGTTAAAATTCCGACTTTTTCTTTGGATGTTCCAAGTGTAAAAAGCGTAATCAATTAATTTTGTGACCCTGATTCTAGCCTTTGATACCAGCGCTTCCGGCTTTTCTGTTGCTTTACTAGCGGATAAAAAAATCCTGTCCAAAACTGTAATTTATGAAAGTGGAAAACAATCAGAGTTATTAATTACAGAAATCGAAAAAATTCTGCTTCAAAATAAAATCTGGTATCAAAATTTAGATTTAATTGCTACCACCAACGGTCCCGGCAGTTTCACCGGCACCAGAATTGGCCTTTCTGCCGCTCGCATTTTAAAACTTTCAACCAACCTGCCCTTAATTTTAGTAAATTCCTGCGCCGCAATTGCTTATAAATATCGCGAAAAAAGTGAAAAAATTTTTGTTTTACTTGATGCTAAAGCTGGTGATTTTTTTTATGCGAAATATGGAAAAAAGCCAGATCTAGCAAGGTTTGAAGATCTGCACCAAATATTTCCCAAAGAAAAATTTTTCCTTTGCGGTTCCGGCAAAAAAATCGCCGCTGAAATTTTAGAAAAAGAAAATTTTGATTTTGAAATGTCGCAGGAAGAAGATGAAATCGAAGCTGATTTAATCGCGCTTTTGGCGTTAGAAGAATTTACAAAAAACAACAGAGATTCAGAAAATTTAGAACCAATTTATCTAAGAGCGCCAAGGATTACAAAAAGGAAAAAATAAAAAAAGTGGAGGCCGGGGTCGGAATCGAACCGACGGATAAAAGCTTTGCAGGCTCTTGCATTACCACTTTGCTACCCAGCCATTTTGAAATGGAAATTTTTTCTAAAACGAAGAAAAGCCAATCTAAGAAGCAATTTCAAGATTACAAGTTCTTCACTTATAAAAAGTTCAAAAGTAAAAATACCGACTCAATTTACAAAATATAAAAAATTTAAATGGCTCACAATTTATACTCACAATCTTTTAAAAATATTTCTTCCGCGAAAGATTTAAAAAAATTTGAAACCGCCTGCAAAAAATCAACCGAGGTTTTACGCAGTGAAATCAAGGCTTCAAAGCTGGCTTCAATTGATGTTATTTTTGATAAAAACGACTTAAAACAATTTACAAAATTCTCTAAACAAATTTCTGCTTACAAAAAAATTCTGGTTTTAGGCGTTGGCGGCTCAAGCTTGGGCGGCAAAACTTTGAGTGCGCTGAAATTTCAAAATAAACTGGAATTTCTCGAATCAATTGATTCAACCACCGTTAAAAATTGTCTGACTAAAATTGATTTAAGAAATACATTTTTTTTGGTTATCAGCAAATCTGGTGAAACTATTGAAACCATCTGCCAAACCTTGATAATATTGGATGAAATCAAGAAAGCAAAAATACAAAACTTCGCTTCGCAATTTTTATTTATCACCGAATCCGAAACCAATTCATTAGCTAAAATCGCCAAAAAAATCGGCGCTGAAATCACTTCTCATTCCAACAAAATCGGCGGCAGATATTCCTGCTTTTCCATCGTCGGTCTTTTACCAGCGCTTCTTGCCGGACTTGATGCTAAAAAAATCAGAAATGGTGCTAAAAAAGTTTTGGAAGATTTTTTAAAAACTAATGAAATCAGCAATTCCTGCGCAATTCAATTGAACCTTTACCAGCAAGGCTTCACCAATAATGTTATTATGCCTTACATTGATAATTTAAAAAATTTCACTGATTGGTATCGCCAACTTTGGGCCGAATCTTTAGGTAAAAATAATTTTGGCTCGGTTCCAATTAATTCGATGGGAACCATTGATCAGCATAGTCAATTGCAACTTTATCTTGAAGGGCCGAAAGATAAATTTTTCACTTTCTTAACTGAAAAAAACTCACCTTATAATTTTAAAATCAAGGATTTGTCTGGTTGTAAAACCTTATTTGGCGGCAAAAAATTAAGCGACATCGTCAAAGTTGAGCAAGAAACTACAATTGAAGTTTTAAACCGTAAAAAATTGCCGATTCGGATTTTTGAAATTGAAAATCTCGATGAAGAAGTTTTAGGCGGATTGATGATGCAAATGTTTTTGGAAACAATTTTGATTGCTTACGTGAAGGAAATTAATCCATTTGACCAGCCGGCGGTCGAGTTGCGCAAGGAATTAGCGAAGAAGATTTTGGATAAATAGATCCCAAAAAGTTACTTGAAACTCCGACCAAAACCCCTCACCCCAACCCTCTCCCGCAAGGGGAGAGGGAGCTTGATCGAGAAGGGAGCTTGATCGAGATTCGGTTTAACTCCCTCGCCCCTTGCGGGAGAGGGTTGGGGGTGAGGGGTTTCATTCGAGTTTGAAGTAGTTTTATCATATGCGTAATTTAGCAACTTCGCCAAGTTTTAAATCTTTCTTTGGCTAAAGATTCAACAAACAAAAATCATCAAACAAATGAAAAATATCAAAAAAGAACCTCTATTATTTCTTTTATTAAGCTCAATTTCTGCTCTCATTTTTGCTTACATTTCGCAATATGTCTTCGATTATCAACCTTGCATTTTATGCCTTCATCAACGCAAGCCTTTTTTCGCTGTAATCGCGCTTAGTCTTGTTGCTCTCGTTTTTTTAAAAACCAAAAAGGCAAAAAAAATCTCGTTTTTCTGCTGCGTTATTTTTCTTTTAATTAATTGCTGCATCGCTTTTTACCATGTCGGAGTCGAGAAAAAAATCTTTCGCGGCCCAAGCACTTGCTCATCAGAAAATTTAAATGAAATCAGCGATCTACAAGATCTTGAAAAAGCTTTGATGAAAACCAAAGCCATTAGATGCGATCAACCGAGTTTTGTATTTCTCAAGCTTTCAATGGCAGCTTGGAATTTTATTTATTGTTTGGCGTTGATTTTATTGAGTTTATCCTTCTATCGATCTCATCTTTTGGTCTCGCCAAAGTTGTACAATAACGCTTCGAACAATCAGTCAGCAAAGCATTAACCGTTGTTTCAAAAAGCTGAAAAATGTCTTGGCTATTAGCTCCAGCGCCAATCGTGAAAGGCAGCCAAACTACTCTTATTTTAGTTTTATCCCTCATCCAAAGCAGCGTTTTTTTATCTTCGTAACCTCCAAAAATTATTGCCTCAACCGGATTGGTTCTAAGATTTTGTATTACTTGATTTAACATCGCCTGATCTATTTTAGCGCCAGTTGTAGGGTCGCGCAGCGTGATTATTTGTAGCCCCAGCCATTCTGCCAAAGTTGACCAAGAATTATCATTAGCAATAAACTTCAGGCCTTTAAGCGGTTCGGCTTTGATTTCCCATCTTAAAATTGCCTTATTCCACTTTGTTATAAAACTGTCATAATTGGCTTGGTAAGCTATTGAATTAAGAGGATCGATAATCTTAATGCGCCGCGTAAATTCAGCAGCAATCTTGGCGATATGATGCGGATTTAAATGAACACGCTCGCCCTTCCATAAATAACCAAGCTGATTAGGGCGATCAACTATCATGCCTTGTGGAATCTGTTTTTTGCCGACATATTCCGCCGCATAAAGCATAGTAATTTCGCCGGGTAAAAATTTAAAATTGGCGCTGCTATTTATCAGATAATTAATCCATTTCGACTCCAAATCATTGCCGCTACAAAACATCATATCCGCGCCGCGCGCAATTGAAACCAAGGGCGTTTTAACTATTAAATTGCGCGGATTTTGACTAGAATTTGTCGCAGTTAATACATCAGCTTTGGTCTTGACAATTTGTTTGGCAACGCCCGCCCATTCTGGTTCGCACGCCAGAATTGTAATTCTTGCTTCGGCATTAGCTCCAACCAAAATAAAGCCCAAAATTAAAAGAATTTTTTTCATCTATTGTACCGAAAAATTAACACGAATTTCTTGCGTAGATTCAATTGAACTAGAAGCAAATTTCCAATTCTTCAAGCTCTTTAAAAGCAGATGATTAAGCCTTGGATTGGCGCAAGGTTTGATTAAATCAATTTTTGAAACCGTACCATCACTTGCAATATAAAATCGCGCCACCGCGCTGCTTTCAAAAGCTTCGGCGCGCAAATCATCGGGAATTTGCGGCAGCGGACTTGAAACCAATTTTACTTTTTCTTGCTTATCGCTTTCTGCTAAATCTGACTTGGTGTGAAAATGTTTGACCACATCATCAACAATTTTTTCTTGATGATGCTGATGATGCGATTTTTTTTCCTTCTTAAAATCATCAATAATTGAAATATCCAAAGTCACCGCCGCCGGCTTTTTTTCGGTATTTTTGAAAGACCAGAAAATCAAAGCCAGCAGCAACAAATGAATAATCAAAGCCCAAAACAGACTTTTAATTTGATCAATTTTTTGTGAAATTTTTTTTTTCATTTATAGTTACAACAACCTTGTTCGTGATTATGACCGCAAGAAGCTTGAGAAAAATTACTATCCAACGCTTGCCAGAAAGCGGTGGATGAATTGACTATTGCCAATTCATCCTTCATTAATTTTAGGTTCATTTTACTTAAAATGACTTAACAGCCATTAAATAAACCGTGCGACGCGGGCCATATTGCGAAGCACCAATTCCAATTCCTGAACCGTTGCTGATTTGATAAACTTCATCAAATATATTCACCAAAGAAAGTCTTAGGTTAACTTTTCCTGCCGCACCAAAATTTACATCGCGCGAAATATGTCCATTAACCTGAAGATATGCTGGCATTGTGTTTAGGTTATTATCACCGGTGCGCAAACCCGAACCATAAATTGCGTCTGCGCTATATTTTGTTTTTAAAAACAAATAAGACGCGCCGCCTGAAATTGTGTAACTTTGGCTGTGATCGA
>Ga0214921_10004734_pt1 | contig 19776 bp, 16 predicted proteins | sample LL1505_MetaG_FD_177992 | JGI IMG/M metagenome (GOLD analysis project Ga0214921, IMG submission 177992) | Freshwater microbial communities from Lake Lanier, Atlanta, Georgia, United States - LL-1505 | ecosystem: Environmental > Aquatic > Freshwater > Lake | place: USA: Georgia | collected...
GAAGGAAAGGGACCACCATGATGCATCGCAGGATCAACCACTACCCCTGTTGGCACACCGTTAATAATCATTCTTCCGCAAAAGCGTTGAGCTATTTGTTTCAGCGGTTCGATTTCGACTGATGTTCCAATGAGCGTGACAGTTAATTGTCCGCCAATGGAGGCCAATAACGCTTCCACTTGAGTCAAATATTCATAACTCACTAAACAGGTGAAAGGTCCAAAAACTTCATGGTGCAACGCATCGGTTTGCAGCAATTGCTCAAAAGTAATGGAAGTAAAAGCACGGTCGGCGTGCCAGGGTAACTCCGCTTTAAATCGGGTGACCTTAACACCTTGATTTTCCAAAGCTTCAAGTCTTGCGCAATACTTCTCATAAATACTTGGATGCAGCATGGGGTGCGAAGGCTGATCTTTCAAAAGGATTTTAAATGCTTGTTCCATGGCTTGTGCCGCTTCGCTTGGTACGAATAATATCCCCGGTTTGGTGCAAAATTGTCCTGCATCTTCGGTAACTGCCTTGGCCAAAGCGCTTAACAATGCGGTTTTATTGGAGCAATTATTCGAGAAAATCACCGGGTTAAGGCTACCCATTTCTGCGAAAAAGGGAATCGGGTGTTTTCGGTCTTGCGCTAATTTCGTTAAGGCCATACCTCCGCTCTGGCTGCCGGTGAAGGCTCCCGCTTTGATTCGAGGGTCTTGAATTAAGGAACAACCCAAGGCAAAGCCATCGTCCAACACATGACCAAAAATCCCTTTTGGAAGTTCCATCGCTGCGAGTACCTCATGCGCAATTTGGGCAAGCAGGGAACTCGTTCCGGCATGCAACGGATGTCCTTTTACGATCACGGGGCAACCCGCGGCAAGTGCTCCCAAGGCATCTCCTCCCAACGTGCCGTAAGCTAACGGAAAATTGGAAGCACCGAACACCGCGACAGGTCCTACAGGAAGCCACCGTTTCTCTAGGGTACGGTCGGAAAGTTCCGATCGTTGGCATTCTTCAAGCCGGTTTAACCCCTCGTTAATGTAGGCGTCTAGTTGGTTAAGGGTCCGTTGAAATTCCCGTTCGAAGCGTTCATGACTGAGGCTACTTTCGCTACAATACACCTCTTCTATGGCAGATTTCTGAATCAATAAACACGCAGATAATTGGGTAAAGAACGTTTTGCGTACTTCTTGGTTTTGCCAAACGGTTGAACGGTGAATAGCCTCCGCATGGGCAAGTGTTTCACCAAGTTCTTCTTGAGTTGATATGGTGTAGGTGGAGGTATTTAGGGAATTTTCTCGACAATTGAAGGTTTGGATGGTGCGCACCTGGTTTAGGCAACTTCAATCGAAAAAGAATACGATTCCATGATCGCGTTCGCTAACATTTTCTGACAAGCCTCGTTGACAAGGGCGTTAGCGCTGTTTTCATCCGAAGCCTCCACGAACAAACGGATGTGCCGACCAATTCTCACCCCTTCGACTTCGGTTAAACCGATGGAGGAGAGGGCTTGCGTTACTGCTTTTCCTTGGGGATCGAGAAGGGCGTCGTGGGGCATGACGTCAATTTCAGCTTTGAATTTCATGGTGTTTTTGGAGTAATTAATGGCTCAAACAGGGATAATAACAAGTACAAAAGTATAATGATTGGTATAGCATAGATATGTATCAGTAAAATTGTTATTAACGAAATTCCTAACAACAGAAATCGTAGGCGGTTTTCAGCCCAGGCAAACGACTTAAATTTTAAGGAAAGTAGTGGCCTTTCTGCCAAGAGCAATAGTGGAAAGAAGAAGGAGACAAGGGCCATGAACCAAGGGTTGAGGAAGAACAAAGTAATCCCTTGGATAGGGGTTTCCATCGAATTTGTCTGCCAAATCATCAAGGGAAAAAAGAGGAAAAACAAGGCATTTGCCGGCGTTGGCAATCCGATGAATCGTTCGCTTTGTCGCTCGTCATGGTTGAATTTTGCTAATCGAAACATCGAGCAAAAAGAAATACTTAAGGGAAAAAAGCACAAGAAATCTTCGATTTTTTGAAATGAAAGCGCATGGAATTTTTGAAAGCTAGCTTCCATGGAGCCGTTGATTTGAATTTCAATGCACAAAAAAAGCAATATGGCAGGCGCGATACCGAAAGAAATCATATCGGCCAAGGAATCCAAATCCTTTCCTATTGCCGAGGACAACTGCAGTCTTCGGGCGATTAATCCATCTAAAAAATCAAACATCATGGCCAAAACAACAAGGAGGCAACTTATTTCTAGCCGGTAAAAAAAGGCCATGACAATGGATAGCACACCGCATATTCCATTGGCAGAGGTAAGTAAATTGGGCAGATTGAATAATTTGAGTGTTTCCTTAGGCATTGCCAAGCGAAAGTATTGTAAAAAATCGTATTTTTATATCGTTTAAGTCCAAGGCAATAAATTCAGGATAATTGAGTTTGGGGGCATGAATAAAAATTTTATGAAACTATCTTTAGTAGCTTTCTTTCTTTGCACAGCAACCGGACTTTGGAGCCAAGCACCCAAGTACTCCAACGAGTTTTTGCATTTAGGGGTGGGTGCGCAAGCCATGGCCATGGGCAATGCCATCGTTGCAAGCAGCGGCGATGTTACATCGGGATATTGGAATCCAGCCGGACTCACGTTAGCCAAAGATTGGTTGCAGGTTTCCGCAATGCATTCCGAGTATTTCGCTGGAATTGCCAAATACGATTACGTTGGGCTTTCCCATTCCATGGGGGACAAGGGAACCCTCGGTTTTACCTTTCTGCGCTTTGGTGTGGATGATATTCCGAATACCACCCAACTCATTGACAACGACGGAAGAATTAATTACGACAACATTACCACATTTTCTGCAGGGGATTATGCCTTTATGGGTTCATTTGCCAAAAACCTCAAGGTAACCGGATTATCGGTTGGAGGCACCGTAAAAGTGATTCGACGTCAGGTTGGAAATTTCGCCAAATCTTGGGGCTTTGGGTTGGATGCAGGGGTGCGTTACGAACGGAACGAGCACTGGCGCTTTGGATTGGTAGCCCGGGATGTGACTTCCACTTTTAATGCGTGGATTTTTAACCTGTCGCAAGACATGCAGCAAGTTTTCTTGTCTACAGGAAATACCCTGCCGACCAACGGGCTGGAACTTTCGCTTCCAAGGTTTATTCTGGGCACAGCCTACAGCCATTCTCTTGGAAAAAAAGAAAAGGGTTTTTCGATGTTAACGGAAATTGATGTGGACCTTACCACCGATGGAAAACGCAATGTGCTCATCGCTGCAAATCCAATTTCTTTGGATCCACACTGGGGGATAATGTTGGGTTATAAAAATTTGGTCAAAGTACGTGGTGGGATTTCCTCCCTTCAACAATATCATTCGTTTGATGGAACGAAACGGTGGGGACTACAACCCAACCTAGGACTCGGTATTGGCATCAAAGGATTTAATCTGGATTATGCCTTTACCCGTCTTGGAGCAGCTGATGCTGGATATTACACCCATATTTTTTCCTTGAAATTCAACCTTGCTCAACCGAAGAAAAAATAGCCTATGAAACACCTACTACCTGCGTTGTTTTTATTGTTTTTAGGTTCACACGCCTTCTTGGCTCAAACCTTTGGGAATGAATGGATCAATTACTCCCAGAAATATTACGCTATACCGATTACTCAGACGGGAATACACAAAATCAGTTATCAAACCTTAATCAGTGCAGGCATTCCGGTAAACAGTATACCCTTGAATACGTTTCAAGTTTTTGGCCGGCAAAAAGAACAGCCCCTCTACATTCCGGATAACTTCAATAATGTATTGGATCCGGGAGAATTTATTTATTTCTACGCCGAAAAAAACGACGGTTGGTTGGATTCAACGCTTTACAATAATCCCTCGTGGTTAGGAAATCCGAAATACAGCTTATACAACGACACCATCCGTTATTTTGTGACGTGGACTAATGGTACCTCGGGATTGCGTTTCACGGAAGAAACGGATATCGACTTCACGCCGTATCAAGTGGCTCCCTATGTGCTCTTTGAGAAAAGCCAAGTTAACAGTCAGGCCTACAATGAAGGCGAAATTACTTCACAAGCAGCGAGTTCCTTGTTTGTGCCTGGAGAAGGTTGGGGGAGTGCCATGCAAAACGGAGCCAGCGGTTATACGTGGAATTATTCGGCCACGAACTTGGATAATCTTTACAGTGGTGTAGGCGCTCCAAACATACAATTTAAATCGGTGATGGTAGGGGGATCCAATGCCTATTCGCCGAACGTGTACAACCATCACACGCGGTTAACTGTGGGTAATTCCAATACGGTTTTACTCGATACGCTAACGGTGGGCTACACCTCAATAAATATTCAAAAACAGTTCCCGGTAAATCTGCTTTCAGCGGGTGGAGCCACCAACTTCAAAGTGAATATTGTTGGAGACTTGGGGGTGGCTACGGATTTTCAAAGCGTCAATTATTTTTCCTTCATTTATCCAAGAACGATGAACATGGGAGGCACGAATAAAACAGAATTCTTATTGCCAAACAGCCCATCCCAGCCTAAATCGTATGTGTCACTTACCGGAGTAAGTATGGCTTCTCCCATTATTTTTGCATTTGGGTCAACCCCGCGCTTTATCAATGCGGTAACCGGCGGGACCAGTTGTTTAATGTTGGTACCAAACGACGCCAATTATTCGTCGCAAAAATTGGTTGTTCAATCCGGAACCAGTGTCACGAATGTTTCGGCCGTTTTGCCCGTTTCATCCTCCGGTAGTTTTTTTAATTATGCAGCCACCCCGAATTTACAAAAAGCGCTGCTCTTCGTTTATCCAAAAATGCTCGAATCCGGAGTGTTGGACTATGCCAACTACCGAAGTTCGCCTCCTGGAGGAGATTATAACGTAATTCTGGGCGAAATTTCTGAACTGTACGATCAATTCGGTGGGGGTGTCGTGAAACATGTGAATGGCATTCGAAGGTTTGCGCATTACATATTTTCGTTAAGCCAGCAAAAGCCTGTGGGTTTGTTTTTAATTGGAAAAGGAATCCGGGAAGCGAATGTAGCTACCACCTTAGCTACCGGCCCAGGATCCCGACAAAACGCGTTAAATTATTCAAAATCGCTCGTTCCCTCTTTTGGACAGCCCTCCAGCGACCAGTCCATGACGGCCAACTTACCCGGAACGGATTTATGGACGCCACTGATTCCAACCGGGAGAATTGCGGCGAACAATTTGGCAGAATTGGGGCTTTATTTGGAGAAAGTAAAGCAATACGAACTCGCCCAGGATTCCACGTCGATCTATAACACTGCTACCAAAGATTGGCAAAAACATTTAATCCATTTTGCGGGTGGAGGAAACGCGAACGAACAGTATATCTTCCAGACCTATCTCAATAACATGGCGGATGTTGCGGAAGGCCCACTTTTCGCAGGAATCACCAAGCGCATTGTTAAACAATCGGCCAATCCACTTACACCCGCGCAGATGCAAGCGATTTCGGACCGAATTTCCGAGGGGGTTAGTGTCATGAATTTCTTTGGGCATGCTACTTCCTCGCAAAGTGGTTTCGATATCAACATTGATAATCCCGACCAATGGAACAATGCCGGCAGATATCCCTTGCTGATTGCAAATTCATGCTACAATGGGAATATTTTTTACAGTTCACCCACCAAATCCGAAGAATTTGTACTCACCCCCAACGCTGGGGTTATTGCGTATTTAGGCACCTTGAACTACGGGTTTTCCGGTTCCTTATTCGATTACTCGAATCAATTTTACAAGCAATTCAGTTTGCATAATTATGGTGGAACCATCGGGCAACATATAAAAAACACCATCGATTCGGTCATGAATCCGAATCAACCTTTGAGTACCGAATCCGTTTTTCAACAAATGACGCTCCACGGCGACCCCATGCTCCGGGTTAATTGGCATACCAAACCGGAAATTGAATTAACCGAGGATCGCGTTACATTTGGCCCGCAGAACATTTCGTTGAATACCGATTCATTAATCATTAACCTGAAAATTCGAAATTTAGGACGATCCATCCTCGACACCTTTGCGTTGGAAATTGTCCGTGATTTTCCGGGTTCGCCGCAAGATTCGAGTTATGTTTTTGCCATTCCGGGGCTAGATTACGAAAAAGATATTTCCGTGAAAATACCTTTCTATCCGCTCATCGGGGTGGGATTAAATCAATTCACGATTTCAGCGGATATTCCGAATTTCAACAACGAAGTGTACGATGAAATCAACAACAACCGAGTCGTGAAGTCGTTCAACATCACCGTAGATGGAATTGAGCCGGTGTTGCCCATGGATTTTGCTGTGGTCCCCAGAGACACCTTGGCCGTTTTTGCTTCCACCATTGATCCTTTAGCCGGAATGAATTCCTACCGATTCGAGCTGGACACCACGCATTTATTTAACAGTGGATTTCTGCGCTACGCAATAAAAAACGGAACGGGCGGGGTGAAGTCCGTAAATTGGAACGAATGGAAGCGCGTGTCTTCCAACCAAAACGATCCAGTCAACTTTACAGACAGTACTGTATACTATTGGCGTGTTGCCGTGAATGACGCCAACTTGAATTGGAGGAAAAGGTCTTTTCAATACATTCCTGGCAAAGAAGGATGGGGGCAGGATGATTTCTTTCAATTCACAGACAACTCCGTTACGGGAATTGCCATGAACACCGCCCAACTTCAGCGGCAATTTGTTCCTATTCAAAAAGGGATTTCCTGCCTCGTGAAAAGCGCCACCACAGCCCCTCAGATTTATGACAATGCGTGGTATTTGAATGGGGAACAACAGGAGTATGAGGTATGCAATATGACGCCTAAGCTGCATGTTGCGGTGATCGACAAAGGAACACTCATCCCATGGGAAACCCGGTACACCTATCCTAACGGCTTGGTGGTTAATCCAGCGCATAATTTTGGAAACGCGAACGATAATTCTGGCTGTAAACCCCGGGCCATGAAGTACTTTACTTTCCATCAAAACAGCGCGGCACAATTAGCTTCGTTCCAGAATTTAGTGCAAAACGTGTTGCAAAATGGGGATTATTTGCTCGTCTATTCGCCCATGACCACACGCTATGATTGGTGGAACACCTACGCACCGAGTTTGTACCAAACGTTTGCGAATCTTGGTTCCGATAGCATCGTTCCCGGGCGACCCAATAAACCCTTTATCTTTTTGACGCAGAAAGGAAATCCCACCTTTGTGGTGGAGAAATTTACCCAAGGGATAGAGGACCTATACATGGATACGGTCATTTTTGGTTCGCAATTAGTGGGGTACGAAACCACTCCGCTTATTGGTCCGGTGGACGATTGGCAATCACTGTTTTGGAAACGCGATCCCTTGGAGCCGGTTCCCGGTGACAGCACCCGAATGCGGGTTCAAGTGTACAATGCCGCCGGTAGTTTAGATCACGTCATCGATACGTTAATGACGCCCCACGATTCCATCATTCATTTGAATAACCTGATCAACGCATCGCAGTTTCCTTATGCGCGATTGAACGCGTTTTATGCGGATTCTGCGAACCAGACACCCGCGCAGTTGGACTTTTGGCATGTAGTGTTTGCTCCTCTTCCCGAGGCAGCTATTGATCCTTCAAGTGCTTTGTTTTGGAGCGGTCAAAACGATTCCATTCAAGAAGGGCAACCCTTGAAATTTGCGGTTAACATTCGGAATATTAGCGATTACGGAATGGACTCGTTGTTGGTGAGTTATAGTATAATTGATGCAAATCAAGTAGTACACCCGTTAACCTATCCACGACAAGGGCCTTTGCTGCCGGGTGCTTCGCTTTACGATACGATTACTGTACCTACGCTCAATTTCAAAGGAGAAAATTGGTTGAGGGTTGAGGTAAATCCCTACACCGATGCGAGTATGTTGCATACCGACCAACCGGAATTAACGCACATTAATAACATTCTTCAGGTGGCCTTTAATGTGGGTGGAGAAGACGTCAATCCTATTTTGGATGTAACCTTCAACGGAGAACATATTTTGAACAATGATTTGGTTTCTCCTACCAGTGAAATTTTAATTACGCTGAAAGACGACAATCCTTACCTTATCATGGACAGCGATAGCGATACCTCGTTATTTGCAATATACCTTACCGATCCTGACGGTGTAATGAAAAAAATTCCTTTTGTTGACGCACAAGGGACTACGGTCATGGATTGGATTCCTGCGAATGCCGGGAACAAGAAATTTAAAATTATATACCCAGCACTTTTTACAAAAGACGGAACCTATACGTTGTTGGTTCAGGGTCAAGACCGTTCGGGCAATTTGTCGGGGGACTATGAATACCAGATAAATTTCAAGGTTGTGCAAGCATCGAGCATTTCGGATATTATGAATTATCCGAATCCTTTCAGCACGAGCACGCGCTTTGTTTTCACCCTTACCGGGTCGGAAATTCCGGACCGAGTATTAATTCAAATCATGAACATCAGCGGAAAGGTGGTTCGTGAAATTACCGAGTCAGAGCTAGGCCAAATGCGTATCGGTCGAAACATCACGGAGTTCGCCTGGGATGGACGGGATGAATTTGGCGATTTGTTGGCGAATGGGGTTTATCTTTATCGGGTGCATGTCAGTGCTGCAGGGAAGGAAATCAAGCATTTGGAAACAGGAGCCGATAATTACTTCCACAAAGGTCTTGGAAAAATGTACATCATCCGTTAATAGGGATATTTACGGCTTTAGAAAAACTTACAGCTAAGAATAGCGGTGTCATCCCCGTACGGGAGTTCGCCTTTCCATTCGTCTAGCTTAGAAAAAAGAATACTATTCATGTCTTCCATTTTGAGACTTGAAAAGGACTGCACAATTTTTACAAGTTGTTCAATGCTGAACTGTTCTCCGGATGTATTTTCCAGTTCAACAACGCCGTCCGTATAAAGCACCAACGTACTTTTGGGTGGAACGACTAACTTACCTACCTTCAGCGTGGGGAGTTCATCTAAAATTCCAAGTCCCGTGCATCCTTCTGAAAGTGGGAGCACCGTTTTACCGATCAACAGGAGGGGGTGATTATGTCCTGCGTTGATGTACTTGAGTTTGCGCGTATATGCGTTGTAGTGCGCAATGAAAAAGGTGATGAACTTTTCTCCCTTGGCATTCGAAAGTACTTTTTTATTTAATTCCTCGATTAAAAAAGAGAGATCAAACCGTTGATACCGAAAAAGCGTTCTCAAGGTCGCTTGAAAATTAGCCATAAGTAAAGCGGCCGAAATTCCTTTACCCGAAACATCCGCAATACAAATAATATATTCATCATCTCCTAACGGAATAAAATCGTAGTAATCTCCCCCAATGACATCCCTTGCCACGTATTTGGCTGAAATATCCATCTTTCTATTGGAGGGCAGATGCGCTGGAAATAACAGTTTTTGCAGTTCCGAAGCAGTTTCCAAATCACGGTTAATGACCTCTTTCGCTCGTAGGGTTTCTGCTAACCGTTTATTTTCAATGGCAACGCATAGCATGTTCGCAAGTGTTCGTGCAAAATCGATGCGGTCGTGTCCCGACCCAGCGGCGTTTTGTTCTCTTGTGAGCAGCAAAAAAGCAACGGTTTTTCCCCCATGGCTTACCGGGATAATGACTTCAAATTCCTGGATTAACGTCGAGTTGGATTCGGAAATATAGGTAAGTTCCTTAAATCGCTGCAGATGTTCGAGGCTTTCTTCAAGGTGTATTTTAACCTTTACACCTACTTTCAAGAATACTTTCCAATGGTTGTAATGCGCGATGAGCACGTATTTTCGAAAGTTCAATTGTTCCTGAATAACGAAACTGAAGGATTTTAGCAAGCCTCCAAGGCTCTCATTTTGGTTGATGGAGGTACTTATGGATAAAAGTGCATTGAGTTTGAGTTCCTGTAATTCGACTAGACGTTGCAGTTGGATTACGGCTTCTTCATTCATAGGTTCGCTTTAATCATGGAAGGCAATTGTTTCAAAGCGGCGATTTCTTTAAATTTCTCCCGTACCTCACCGCATGGACTTCCGAAATAGGTGGTATTACCTTCCAGGTTTTTACCGATGCCGCTCTGGGCCAGTACCACTGCGCCAGAACCAATTCGCACTCCGCTTGCACAACCTACCTGCCCCCATAAGGTGACTCCATCCTCAATGTCCACACAACCGGCGATACCAACTTGCGAAGCAAATAAACAGTTTTTTCCTACGCGGGTGTCGTGGCCAATTTGCACGAGATTGTCGATTTTTGTACCCGAACCAATAAAGGTAACATCGGTTACTCCCCGGTCGATGGTGCAATTTGCTCCGATTTCTACATGATCACCAATTTCTACATAACCGCAATTGAACATCGGGGAATACATGCCGTTGCTTTTTTTATAATAAAACGCGTTGTGACCAAGTACGGTATTTGAGCCAATAATCGAATGATTTCCGATGCGTGTATCGTCTAAAATGCAAGCTCCAGGAAAGATTTTTACTTGGTCACCCAGTTGAACATTGTTGCCGAAATATACTCCAGGATATTGTTTTGCGTATTCCGGGTTTTCCGAAACTTGCTCGCGAAGTGCATAAAAATGAGCACATATTTCATTGAAAAGAGTGAAGGGTTGCTCATGAATAATGAGTCCTTTACCTTCAGGGCAATCTACCTCCTTATCGATAATTACAACACTCGCTGAGGATTGAAGGGCTTTTTGGTAGTACTTAGGATGATCCACAAAGACGATGTCCCCGGAAACGACACGATGAATTTCATTGATGCCTGTAACAATTAGTTCAGGAACCCCGCGATAAGTACAACGAAAACGGGTGGATAGCTCTTCGAGTGAGAGCGCCGTGGTAAATCTCATAGCGATGTGTTTGTGTAAAAATAAACAGGTTAGCGGGATGAATGCATTGGAAAAGCAAGAGTTTTCAGCATTTTTTTGTTAGTTTGTGTATATTTTACCTGTAGGGGTTTGTGTTTTATCTTTTTAGGTTTATCTTTGCACTCCAATTTTTGCACTATGAAAAAAGAAATACACCCAGACGACTACCGATTGGTTGTTTTTAAAGATATGTCTAACGAATATGCGTTTTTATGCCCATCCTGTGCACCCACCAAGGAAACCATTACTTGGGAGGATGGAAACGACTATCCTTTGGTCAAGTTGGATATTTCCCACAAGTCGCACCCTTTTTTCACCGGAATTGCTCAGTTTGTGGATACGGCTGGTCGAATCGATAAGTTCAAAAACCGCTTTGGTCGTACCATGAAGTAATCCAGCTTAACAAGATATTGAAAACCACTCCATCCGGGTGGTTTTTTTGTTTTAGGAAAACTTGGCTGTAGCGCGATTCAAGCGGTCAATTAACGTGAGTCCCAAACCCTCTGGAGCAGGTTTTTCAATGTAGAGGGCTTTAAATCCTTTGGAATCCATTTCGATCAGCACACGGTACAGGTTGCGAGCAATTTCTTGCGGCATTCCACTGATGCTTAACACCATGCATTGTTGTGGTGGGAAACCTTCCGGGATTTTATGAAGAAAAATATACCCCGAGTCCAACTTTAGGGCTTCATTTTGCTGAAAATAATGCAACGGAGTATGAGGGGCATAATGGTACTTAACCATGCCGGGGGCTTGAGGGTTTGATGCCGCATTGTTTTTTAGTTCAGGGATGTATCCGAGGACTACCGATAGTTCGTCAAGCGTAATACTTCCCAGTCTGTATACCACGATTTTGTTGTTTTCCACCCCAACAATTGTCGACTCTAGACCGTATTCGCAAGGACCACCATCAAGTATCCAAGGAATTTTTCCCATAAGTTGCTCTAACACTTGGGGTGCGAGCGTCGGACTTACACCTCCGTATTGGTTGGCACTTGGAGCCGCAAGGGGAAAAGGAAGGGTTTCAAGCAAAGCTCGGAGCATAGGGTGGGCTGGAAAACGGATGGCTACACGGTCAGATCCCGCAGTAATGATTTCAGGAACGCGTTCACTTTTTGGAACCAGCAACGTAAGGGGTCCTGGACAGAATTTGCTGGATAGGAGGGCTAATTCATCGTGAAATTCCATGATAAAAGGTGCCGCATTTTCCCGGTCTAAACAATGTAAAATCAAGGGGTTATTGCTCGGTCTTCCTTTGATTTCGAATATTTTCGCTACAGCCGCTATATTCAAAGCGTTCGACGCCAAACCATACACTGTTTCTGTCGGAACGCCAATTACATGGCCCTTTTCCAAGGCCTCCTTCGCAATCCCTAAATCTTGTGTTAGTTGGGTTTTCACGCGTTAAAGATAAGGTCAAAATAGGAAAAGACTCGAATGTTGAAAACACGGGATGGAAATTTCACCGAGGCGCATTGCTAATTCGGTAAGAGTATGTATTTTTGTTTAAAATCATTCTAAATAAGTGAAAGTAATCATCGCTGATAGCAACGAACTACTCCGAGCAGGGTTAATCGCCACGCTTCAAAAGCATGATCGGGTAAACCAACTCATTGAGGTTGAAAATTCAAACGCCTTGCTGAAAGTGGCTGAGGGAATGGGGAAGGGCATTGTGATTATTGATTATACGGCCCCCGGATTTGATATCAAGGATATTGCTGCCACCTTAAGAATAAATCCTGAACTTCAATTCATTGGCCTTACCTTTTTGCAGTCTGCCCAAACCTTGGTGGATGCGCTCCGAGGTGGAATTATGAGTTACATTAAAAAAGATTGTAGCCTCGTGGAGATTTCGGATGCTGTAAATGAAACCGCATCGGGCAATAAGTTCTTTTGTGGAAAGATTTTGGAAACCATCAATAAAGCCAATTTGAACCCCGACGATATAGATGCAGGGGTCCTTACATGTGATCCACTCGTCATGACCGATCGAGAGAACGAGATTATTGTGCTGATTTCAGAAGGATACACCAACGACCAGATTGCGGATCAATTGTTCCTAAGTAAACATACGGTGAATACCCATAGAAAGAATATTCTGTACAAGCTTGGGGTTAAAAATACGGCAGGCATCGTTATGTACGCGGTAAAAACGCAACTCATTTCTCCCAACAAGTTTCTCTTCGCTGCTAATTAAAGCGGCAGATAAATTTCAGGTTGACGCGTCGCTGGGTAAGGTAGTTCGGAATGCAATAGTATTTCCCCTCTACGTCTTGGATCCATTGCTTGGACAAAACATTGTTAACACCCAACAAATTGAACACTTCCAAGGAGAGTTTTGCATCGGGAACATGCTGTTTCCACCACCCATTCTTTTTGGAAATCAACTGGTAACTAAAACCTAAATCTACTCGAAAATACGCTTTCATGCGCAAGGTATCGCGATATCGCGTAAGTCCTGGTGGACCATAAGGCAAGGGAGATCCATACTGAAGTCCCATCTGGACCGTGAAATTTTCGAGTCCGGGCATTTGATCTTGAACCAGGGCTCCGGCAGTGAATAATTGATCGGTGGGACGGGGGATAAATCCGGGATAAAAGGTGGCACTATCCTTCACCACTTGGTCTTGGCTGTAGCCAAAAATAATTTTTTCACCGGCGGCATTATAGTATTCCTTGTAGGAATCGTGCAACAGATTCTCCCGAGTTTGCAAAAGACCGACCTTGAAAAAGGATTCAATTCCGGGTACGAATTCTCCATGAATGTTAAGATCCATGCCTGTCGCATAGGCTACTGCGTCATTGTTCGCGTAATAGCGCGTTCGAACATTTTCGATTTTGTACGGGTTCACATCCCAGAGGTATTTGTAATATAGTTCTCCTGAAAGTTTGAAGGGTTTGTCGCGTTTCCATAGGTTGATGTACACATCGGCGCCAAGGACAGCGTGTAAGGACTTTTGAGACTTCACCGAAGTATTTAGATATCCATCATAGGTGCGGAATTCACGGTAGAACGGTGGTTGGTAATACGTCCCCACGGCCAAACGATAGCTCAAATTCCTTCGAACAATGCGGTTGTTTTTTACCATGTAAGCTCTGGGAAAAAAACTCACGGAAAACCGAGGGGTACAGTAAAACTCCTGATTTATACTGGTATATCCTGCTCGGGTCCCGAACGAAAACGCCCATTTTGAAACGCTCTCTCGCAAGGTATCAGAAACCGTTACTTTTTGTTTAATTCCTTGAACTTTCATACGTTGTGAAAGCACCACTTTTTGTTGAAAACGCTTATGGGAAAGGCTATAATTCCATTGAGCGTAGGCGGTCCCTTTATGATTTACCAAGCTTAGCTGACTTTTAATGGTTTCGAAGAGCTCAAGTTCGTCGGAAGATCCTTGCGGCAAGCTGTATCCTGCGGAATCGATCATTTTCCATTCGCTCAACACATCGTGAAATTGATCATACTCGTAACCTATTCCCCATTTGACTTGTGAAAACACGAACTGGGTTTGGTATGCATCCCGATAATTCGCCTTGAATTGATGCGATCCTTCGTGATACATATTGAAAATATGGGCGTTTAATCGATTTCGAGCATGGTTTAAAAAGGTGCCTATTCCTAAAACTGCGATGGAGTCACCGTAGGTTTCTTTGGAGGGGTCGGTTTCCAATTCGTTGATATAATATTGTCCTTGGATGTCGAAATACTCGCGCTCGTTGGATTGAAAGCCGGTGATAAAAAATTCAAGGTTCGTTTTTTCGTTCGGGGTATATTTCCATTTGCTTCCCACCATACCTGTTTGAAAACGCGTACTTTCTTTACCGTCGAAATAAATTCGGAAGGAATACGCCTCATTCGCAGTCCCAAAATCGGTATTGGAGGTTTGGGGCGCAAATCGGAAGTTGTTGGAGGAATAATGCGCCAACAAGGACCAACTCAATTTGGGGTTGATGGCGTAATGGGTGAGCAGTTGTCCGTCGGTAAACACGGGGTTGTACGAACCTTTGGTGGGTAATGAATTCAGGAAGTACCCATTCGCACGGTATCTTCCACCGGCCAGGTAGGAAAATCGCTTTCCGACACTTCCCTCCACATGTCCTTCTTCGCTAAGCAATCCCAAAGCCATCGAACTTTTGAACGTCGTAGGAGTTTTATAGGTAATGTCGAGTACCGAACTTAATCGATCCCCATATTGTGCATCGAAACCCCCGGCGGAGAATTTTACCGATTCCACCAACGAAGAGTGGATAAAACTCATACCTTCTTGTTGGCCTGATCGCGTTAAAAAAGGACGATACACTAAAAATCCGTTAACATACACCAAGTTTTCGTCGTAATTTCCTCCACGAACGTTGTAGTTGGAAGTGAGTTCGTTGTTGGATGTGGCAGGCTGGGTTAAGGTAAGGTACTTCTCAACAGAAATCATTTGTTGTAAATCGATTTTCGGTAACTCAATGAGGTTGAACGGATCTTCTTTGATTCGTTGAACGACAACGGTTTCTTGGTCTTGAACCTGAAAAAGAATGGGAGACAATTTCTGGAGCCCTTTAACAACGACAACTTTCAACGCTTGCTCATAGGTTTGATAGGTAAATTTCAGCTGTAAGGTGTCGCCTACATGGGCCGTAATCAAAAAGGAACCTGTGCTGTCCGTTATGCCGGGCGAAATTCTATCGCGTGTTTCGGTTAGGGTAACGCCTACAAGCGCATTTCCTTTTTTGTCGACGCATTTTCCACGAATCGTGCTCATTTGCGCCAGAAGGTTGATGGATATAAATACCGAGCAAAAAAGAAGCGAAATTTTCACAAAACAAAGGTAAACGAAATTCCTCAAGCTTTATTTGATCGTTGTACCCCGCCTAACCCAAGAAAGGATAGCGTGCGAAAAATAAAAATTTATGTTAACTTTGTGCCCCTAAAACGGAGGTTGTAGCTCAGTTGGTTAGAGCGTCGGATTGTGGTTCCGAAGGTCGCGGGTTCGAGACCCGTCTTCCTCCCCAAAAAAGAAAGTAGAAATCCTGTTGAATAGTTCTCAATGGGATTTTTTAATTTTATCTACATTCTTAGGTTATGAAAAAAGGCGTATTTATTTCACTATTAGCATTCCTTGTCGCTTGTTCGAATAAACCGAATAGCCGTCAAGAATACCACTCGAGCATTGTTGCCGACGAGCAGAACGAGCAATCGTTAAAGGAGTCGTTGAAAGATGTTGAACGCGAGGAACGTGAGCGGAGAAATTCCTTAAGCAGCATACAGTTTGAGCGGCTGGAACACGACTACGGAGACATCGTGGCAGATGCCGATTATAAAACCTCGTTTGTTTTCAAAAATAACGGAACAAAACCCCTCCAGATATACGACGTAAAGGCGTCGTGCGGTTGCACGGTTCCAAGCTGGAACAAAAAAGCTATTTTACCCGGAGCGACCGATGAAATTGAGGTTTCCTTTCACCCTAAAAAACTTCAAACAGGCTCGCAGCACAAAACAATATCGGTAATGACGAACACCGAACCGGGAATTACCATTTTACAGATTAAAGCGAATGTTAGCTCAAAAAAATAAGCGATGAAATTACACGTGGTGGAAACCGGGTATTTTAAATTAGATGGCGGAGCCATGTTTGGGGTGGTTCCCAAGTCCATTTGGCAAAAAACGAATCCTGCAGATGAAAACAATATGTGCTCTTGGGCCTTACGTTGCTTGTTGGTGGAGGATGGGAATCGCTTAATGCTCATCGATACCGGCATTGGAGACAAACAATCGGAAAAGTTTTTCGCCCATTATTACCTTTATGGTGAAGCTTCGCTTGCGACCAGTTTACGCGCCTTGGGTTTCGATTCCAACGACATTACGGATGTAGTTCTTACCCACCTACATTTTGATCATTGCGGCGGCGCCATTGCATGGAATGAATCCAAAAGCGGTTACCGTCCGGCATTTCCCAATGCAGTCTATTGGAGCAATGAGGCGCATTGGGCATGGGCCACCGTTCCCAATCCACGGGAGAAAGCATCTTTCTTAGCTGAAAACATTCTGCCCATTCAGGAAAGCGGACAATTAAAATTCGTGGAGCGTCAGGGAGTGTATACCAAGGATGTTTTTCCATCCTTCGATATGTTGTTTGTGGATGGCCACACGGAAAGCATGATGATTCCGCACATTCAATACAAGGGTAAAACCATCGTGTTCATGGCGGATTTATTACCCAGTGTAGGCCATATTCCCCTTCCGTACGTGATGGGGTATGATACAAGACCTTTGCAGACCATCATCGAAAAAGAACAGTTTTTGAAAAAAGCGGCAGACGAACAATATGTGCTGTTTTTAGAGCATGACAGTGTGCACCAGTGTTGTACGTTGATGCAAACAGACCGCGGTGTTCGGTTAGACCAAACCTTTAATTTGGTGGATATGGTGTAATTTTTATACCTTTCCAAAAATTCATTTTTTTTGCGTCACATTCCTTTTCTACTGGTGGGCTTTAGGATGCTGTTGGCACCCACGGTGATCTTGTTGGGATACCAAGGAAGTGCTTTTCATGCTTGGATCGTTTTGGTTTGCTATTTGGCCTTAATTTCCGACATTTTTGACGGAATTATCGCACGTTATGCCCAAGTGGTTACGGTTAAATTGCGCGTATGGGATTGTTATGCGGATGTGGTATTCTGGTTAAGCGCTTGTTGGTGCATAGGATTAGCCTTTCCAACGGAAGTGACGCAACACATCTATATTATCGTTCCCTTGCTTCTGCTGGAATTGGTTCCCGACCTGATCTATTATATTCGATTTAGAAAGGGAGGGTGCGCGCACAGTTACCTAGGAAAAACTTTTGGCTTGGTATTACTCACGAATTTCACCTTGTTGTTTGGATTTCATGATACCACATTATTTACCCTTACGGTGGTCGTGGGATTGCTGTATCAGTTGGACCGCATTGGGATTGCCTTAATATTACCCTCCCGTGTTTGCGATGTTCCCAGCGCCTATCACGCTCGGCTCATTCGCAAGGGCATTCCTTTTAAGAAATACAAGCTTTTTCATTCGTAGAATACAACACTTAGAAGGCATGGGAGAGATTGAAAAAGAACTGCCGGTCCTCCTTGGAAAAAGCATAATCAAAACGCAATACTGTATTGTTGTTCCAAATGATGCGCATGCCCAACCCTTCGCAATAGCGAAAGGAAGTTTAAGGGTGTCCTGCGCTTGCACACCAACACCATACCCCAAGATGCTTAAAAAAAATAAGGTATCAAATGCATTTATCCTGGAGCATTTCATGGCGTTTTCGTTTTAACTAGAATCAGCGAAAAAATTAATGGTTTTGAAGGATAAGTTACTTTTTGAACCATTGTTTTTATAGTTTGTTGTGTGTTTCGAAGGTCAAAATAAAGTTTATGAAAGCAATTTTATGGGTACTTGGCTTTGGGTTATTTTCACTTCCTCAGCCTGTATTTTCTCAGGTTTCCGTTGACATTGAAACGGGTTTGGTAAGAGTGCAACGAAATGATGCAAGCAGTTCATGGAAAAACAGTTTGGGCACCTTGAACGGCCAAGAGGGCACCTTGTTTTCCTATGCTCGAGACTTTAATAATTCGATTAAACCCCTTCTAAGGTTTAGACTCAGCTACGCTTTTGGTAAAACCAAGCGTCATTTTTTAAGCGCTTTGGCCGCACCTGTGCAATATACAACAACGGGAACCTTCAGCGGTCCTGTGATTTTTAACAGTACCTTATTCGAAGCGAACCAATTAACGACGGGATTTTATAAGTTCAACGGTTATCGTTTAACCTACCGTTATTTAGTAGTACAGCGGACGCATTGCGCGTTGGGATTAGGACTAACGTTAAACCTAAGAGATGCTGAATTTTCTTTGCAGCAAGGGGCGCACTATGAACGAAATTATAACCGAGGGCTTGTGCCTTTACTTAATACCTATTTTACTTATACCCCTAAAAATCGCTTGGGAATCCTGATCGATGGCGATGTTTTTTATGTGGATAAAACCGGGGGAGCCATAGATTATTTGATCGGATTGAATTATTTAGTCACTTCGAAACTCACCTTGAAAACAGGTTATCGGTTCTTTTCGGGAGTGGGTAGTGAAGCAGGGAATGTTTACAACAAACTTTTTGTCCATTCTTGGGTGTTAGGGGGTGTATTTAAATTTTAGCCTTAGCTTTTATTGGGATTTTTAAAAGTGCGTCCAAAGGGATTTGGAGTTAAGAAAAAAGATAATAAAAATGTTAATAAAAGATAATATAGCTCTTGATAACGGTTGTGTTTCATGGCTATCTTTGCCTAAATTTAAAATTTAATATTATGAAAAAAACGTTACTGATTTTGTTCGTGGTTTTGTCGGTTGTGGTTACTTCTTGCTCAAAAGATGCAACGATTAATCGCCGGATTGATGGAGATTGGAAAGTGGTTACCATTGCTGGTATGGCTCCCGTGGGAGAAAGCTACTCGTTTAGCTTCAATAAGGACAAGAAGTTAACTGGAAATGGAACTTTGACTTATACTTCAGCCTTAGGTACCGTTGCTACTACCTTTACCTACACGGTAGCTGATCAGAAAATCACCTTGACGGAGACTGGTGTTGCAACTCCTGAAGTGCTTTCCGTTTCGAAATATGAAAAAACGCACATTGAGTTAATCGATTCACAAAATTATGTTTGGGTATTAGAGCCTAAATAATGGTTTTTATTTATTGAGAGAAGGGCTTTCGTTGAGATAGCCCTTTTTTTGTTTGTTTTTTGGAGTTGAAAAAACCGTAGAGCTTGATTTTTAATTAATCAATTTCTTGTAAATAGTTCAACAATCACTACTTTTGCCGCGGAGAGTTGGCAGAGTGGTCGATTGCGGCGGTCTTGAAAACCGTTGAACCGCGAGGTTCCGGG
>Ga0214921_10004735_pt1 | contig 19775 bp, 21 predicted proteins | sample LL1505_MetaG_FD_177992 | JGI IMG/M metagenome (GOLD analysis project Ga0214921, IMG submission 177992) | Freshwater microbial communities from Lake Lanier, Atlanta, Georgia, United States - LL-1505 | ecosystem: Environmental > Aquatic > Freshwater > Lake | place: USA: Georgia | collected...
AAAAACATAATGATTAAATAATAATTAAAAAATGATTAAAAAGGGCTTAAAGATAAGGGACTATATATATATTAATAATAAAAGAAGGACACAAAAAAATGAGCCGAATAATGGGAACAGCCACAAAGCGCCAATATAAGAAAAAGCAAGCGATCGAAATCATATATAATAATTTATCACCAGCGGATAAACTCAGTTATGATTTACACGCAGCCGAAGAAAGCCGCCGAAAAAATAGAGAAGCATCCGCGAGCCTTAGAAGAGCTTATAATAATGATATTGAATATTTCGCATATTGTAAAAAGCGAAGAGAAGACGACCTAAAAAGCCAAGAATACAACAACCATTTACACGCACAAAGATTATATGAAGAATATAAAAAAACCGGGAGCGCGACATATGAAGAATTTTATAAAATATATAAAAGAAGAAACCATAAGCCAAAAGATATGTGGGGAGACCGAGAGAGACCAGAAAATAATTAAATAATTCATTATAATTAATTATAAAATTAATTATATAACAAAATGATTAAAAAACAATATGTTATAAAAATGTGCTATATCTTTAAGCCATTATTTAAATATAATTAAATGATTAAAAAATGATTAAAAAGGGCTTAAAGATAAGCAACTATATATATATTAATATAAAATGGAAGATGAAATTAAAAGACTAAAAAAAGAAATAGCAAAGGTAAAGGCACTAAGTGAAAAAGAAATAAAGAAAGAAATAAAGCAGCGGATGGCTTTAGCATTTGAAGATTCATTGCCGAAACGCAATGATGACTTTTATTTATCAAAAAACAAGGCGACAATATATGTAAAAAGGGAAGATGGGACACACTATATGCGCAAATCACCAAGGAAAACACAAGAAATAAAAGATATAATAATGAATATATATGAACGCTCAACAGAAGAAGAGAGACAAATATACGATAAATACAGCAAACTACAACCAAGCAAGCAATTAGATTATATATCATCTATATATAGCACGAATAGACCGTCTGGAAGGAAGATAATGAAACTAACGAAAATAAATTAATTATATTTAATGATTATAAAATAATTAAATATAGGATGATTAAAAAACGATTAAATAAAGATATAAAGAAATATTATATATAATAATATTATATATACATACTATAAAATGGAAGATGAAAATAAAAGACTAAAAAGGGAATTAGCAAAGGAAAAGGCAATAAGAGAGAAAGAAATTAGCAAGGCACTGGCATTAAAGGAGAAAGAAATGAAGCAGCGGATAGCTCTATCTTTTGAAGGAACCGTGCCAAAAAGCAAGGATGCATTTATAAAAAAATTTAATCTATCAAAAAACAAGGCAACAATATATGAAAAAAAGGACGATGGTATTCGCTATATGTATAGCTCGCCATTAAAGGAAGTAATAAAAATAAATATTAAAACGGATAAAATAAATAATTTAGTATATGATACGCCTAATAATGAATCAAAAAACAAATTAAATATAATGAAGGAGTGGGGATTGTCAAGATTACAGAATAAACAAAAGATGATCACACAAAATAAAACAATATACCGCGGCAAGGTTGTCGTATTCAAATCATTAGACGACCTTTATGACAATAAAACAGTAATAAATTTAATGTTTTCAGTGACAATGAAGATGCGCGTGTCAGACACAACCATTACACGAACTAAACAATTTATGTATAATGGGAAAATACCAACAGAAGACGAGGCAAAAGCATTTGTGGATAAAAACGCGGCAGAATATGCGACCCCAATAGTGGGAGATGATGGAGTCGAGAAAGTAGAAATTGATTATTCGATTATATCAGAAGATAACAATCACCTGGAATTTACTTTTAAAGAAGATGGAAAAATGCAAGATATTAAACCATATACAATAAAGCAACTATATAGCGGGGATATAATAGACATTAAACCAACTGAAAATTGCGTCCGTGATTATATTAGGGAAATATTCAAAAAGGGAAAGAAATACGAACATATATATAAATTAGTTGATGGTTTAGGAACAAAAGAAGGAGTCAGCCCCAATGAATTATTAATTTTTTGTAAAACTCATAATATTAAAAATATTATCTATGATATTAATGGCAATATTATAACATCTTTTTATCCATCTAAAATAACAATAAATAAAAGTATAATAGGTATATATTATAATGGTCATTTTACGCCTATAAATAATATATATCTTAATAAACAGAAACCCCCAACCGAACAGATACAACAAACACGGCACGAGATAACTGAAAATTTTAATAAATTACTAACAAACAAAGAAATACCATTAAATATAAAATTATATATAAGTAATGAAGGCATTATAATCAATGAATATGAATACGACGGTAAAAAATATTTCGGCAATGATAAATATAATGAATGTAAGGATATTTTATCCATATTCGGCATAGAAGATAAAATTTTTAATAATATTAATTATTCTAATATATCCGATAGTTTTGATGCATTATTAAAAGAGGGAGAAGTATCCTCATTTTTTCCAATTAAAACAAATATTACCGCTTATAACTGGAGCAACCCATTATATGACACAGAAGAGAAAATTAATAAAGTTTATAAAAAATTAAAAGCCATCGACGCTAATAAGTTATATAGCCATATATTGAGAAGACTGCGCCAATTACCGTGCGTTGATTATAAACAAGCAAAAATAAATTATAATATATCTTTTGATAATATACAAAATGATTATATTTATTTATGTAAGCCAACAAACAGCCACATATTAATGCCTGCTACCGACTATTATGATGGTTTATATTTAAAACAGATTAAAGAAGATTATACAGATTATGAAATATTGCACGAGATGGAGATACAGATGAAAAATAACCACTATGCCGTATTAATAGACACATTATACGATAAAATAAAAGATAAAGATGCCGCTAAAGATATAATAAACAGAATGATCGGAAAAATGAATGCGCAAGGAGGTGTTTATACCGATAGTAAAATAATAAAAGTATGCAACGAACAAGAAATGACAGAAAGTGGCGAGACCAGCACTTATATGAAATATAATGATGATATATATTTTCAGACCGAGATAGAATCAACAGTGCACACCGTAAAAAATAAAAGACTAATACGCGCAATGGTTATAAGATATGCAAATAAATATGTATTTGATAAAATGAAAGAAATGAAGCTGACAACCGAAAAAATAATAAGAATTAAAACGGATGAAATTACATTTATTAACGATGGAGAATTTCAAAAAATACAGAAACAACTAGATAAAGATATAATTGGAGGATGGAAAAATGCGGATATTAAACCAGCATCCGAATATATATATAAACCCCAAACGGTATGCAATAATAATATAAGCAAAGACGCACACGACAACACGCGAAATATATTAAACAATTGTTATGCCGGCTCCGGTAAAACATTCGAAATAATAAATAAACTAATTCAAGAAATAAAAGAAAGAAACGAGTCATTTATTGTTTTATGTCCTACACATTCAACGGTCAAAGATTACAAAAGAGCAAATATAAGATGTTCTGTCATTCAATTATATACACATTACAGCAATATAATACCGAAAGAAAAAAATATAATTATTGATGAGATTGGCTTATGTGATGATAAGGCGCACGAATTAATATATAAATGTTCGTTATTATCTAAAAATATATACGCATACGGCGATTTTAAACAGCTACTGCCAGTAAATCAAACAAGGCATTATAATAGCCCTGAATATATAAATTATATGTTTGGCACCATTGTTGAAAATTCTAATAATTACCGTAATAATTTTACTAAAGAATATTATGACAGCTTGATAAATGAAAAAGTTGATATAAGAGAAGAGTTAAGAAAACATTTTAATATATCAAAAGATTACACGAAGGCGGATGTTATATTATGCCATTCAAATACACAGTGCACAGAATACAATAAATTAATGTTATTATATCATAAACTTAATAAATTTGATGTAGGAGCAAAAATAATATGCACAACTAACACCTGCAAGACATTGAGAGAATTAGGAATATTTAATAAATTTTCATACATTATACAAAAATATGATTATAATACCGTTTATTTAGATGATACAGACACAGCCGGCAATCAGATATGCTTTAATAAAAATCTATTGAATTCAAATTTTGAGTCCAATTACGCGATGAACTTTTATAACGCACAGGGACAACAATTTAAAAGCATATATGTCCCAGAAAATAGCATTAATAACCCCCATATGTCCGGCCGTATGGCATATACTATCATATCGCGACTAAAGGAAGATATACAGAAGCGGCAAAAGGATGAAGAAGAATTTATTATAAATTTTGATGATTAAATAAAGGATTAAATAAAGGCTTAAAAAAATATTATATATAGTATTATTATAATAATAATATATATGGAGAATATAGAAATAATCAACGAAAATGCACCAGTGCAAATTGTAGAAACCAGAATAAAGCCAGATGGAACAACAGTTAAGGTCACTCGATGTTATAGAACAGAAAAAGTGCGACTTGATATGACACAGTGCAGAAAATGCGGAAAAGATAAACATCCTAATGAATATAACAAAAACCGCCGAATATGTAAATATTGTCAGAATGACTATAATGTTAAATTATATCATAGTAAATATAAAGCACTAAATAAAGAAAAGAAAGAGAAAAAACAAAGAACAGAACGAAAGACAGAACAACCAACAGAACAACCAACAGAACAACCAACTGAACAACCAACTGAACAAAATTAATTTTAAAAACCTATTATATAAATAATTATATAATAAATGATTTATCACAAATACGGACTTATATTTGTGGCGCCTGCATCTAACAAACTCAAAAAATATGATGTATATGATAAAAATTATAAATATATAACATCATTCGGAGCAATACGCCCAAACGGAATACCATACGAGCAATATTATGATAAACTATCATATTATAAAGACTATAATCACAACGATAAACAACGCCGAGACAGATACAGAAAGAGGCATATAAATGATAATCTGGATGACCCATTAAGTGCGGGGTCGTTAGCCTGGAAACTTCTATGGACTTAAAGAATGGTAAATATATATATATATTATTATAATTGAATGGAAGAAGTATATAAAAAGTGTATTGAAGATTATGAAATTTCTAATTTTGGAAATTGTAAAATAAATGATAAAATAATAAAAGGTTCTGTAAATAATAGGGGTTATAGGTATTTCCAATTAAATCGTAATGGTAAGAGACTAAATTATTTATTTCATCATATGGTTGCATATCAATTTTTAGGAGAACGACCTGAAGACAAAGTTATAGACCATATTGATAGAAATAAATTAAATAATAATGTATCAAATTTACGATATATTACGCATACAGAAAATATTAGAAATATGGATAGATATAGACAAGATATATTAGAGACAGATGACAGATTAAGGACTAATATACTTAGTAAGGAAGCATATAGGAGAAGACTAGCAAAGCAAGGGAAAACTGTCACACGAAGTGAATTTGGATGTATTAGACAAAGAAAAGACAGAGGAAGCTGGCGCTGTAAGGTAGTAATAAATTTTAATAAATATGATAAAACATTTAAGACGGAAGCTGAAGCAATCGCATTTTTAGAACAAATTAAACAAACTATGACATAATTTTATAAATTATTATAAAACTATTATTCAAATATCTGCGGTGGTTGTGTCTCTGGTTGTTTCACAATTTCGTGCGTGTGGTGTCTATGGTGGTGGTGTCTGTGGTGTAGCTTTTGAGCCTGACTAATACAGCAAGTCGACAAGCATTTACTATGGCACCTGATATCCTGGCAGATATTATTATTTTTAACCTCAATCTCCATATCAGGGATTTTTTTACAGCAACTTTGACCCATTAATTATATAATATTATATTACATAATAAATATTAATCCGTATTATTTTTAACCTCTAGTTGTTCGTCCGGTTTGTCATCTTCTTTTGCTTCTTTCATCATCTCATTTAATGCATCAATATCGATTTCATCGTCATCTTTTACATTATCATCGAGCATAATATCCATAATCTTAAAGAATTGTTCTAACTTTTTATTCTTTTCAAGTAGTTCAAGGAATGCAACCATTTCATTGTCCGATATTTCTGAATTCATTTTTTTATTATATTATATATATTATAATATAAAAAAATTATATAAAAATGGAAAAATATAAACAAATAAAGTGCGATATATGCAACAAAACATACGGCATTAATTATATATACGTGCACAAACAAAGCAAAAAACACCATAAAAATATAATAAAACACGACAAAAAGAATGAATTATTAAACGACAATATGAATGATAAAATAGAAGAAGATATAAATGATTATATTAATAATATAGAATTGAATATAAATAGAATTAAAAATTATTATAATAAATAATATCTCGCATATATTATATAATAATGTATTCTAAGAGAAGCGGTATCCGTCAGAAAGCAATGAAAGGCGGATTTTTACCAATGTTCGCGCCTATGATGGGAATGATGGGAAATCCGATGGAAATGATGCAAAAAATGAATCCTTTAAATATGCTTATGGGGAAGGGGGTCGTAAATAGTCAATATCCATATCACGGCGCTGGGGTTGTAAATAGTCAATATCCATATCACGGTGCGGGAGTTGTCAATAATCAAAAGCAATACCACGGTGGTATGGATGCCGCCACGTTTTTTAATCCTATGACAAGTCCATTATCCCCCATATCAATGTTTAAAAATATGTTTGGCTTAGGACAAGTAGGCGGACGACGTAAGAAGACAGCAGCAGCAGCAGCCGGTGGTTGTGATGCTAATCAGTTTATCGTACAAAAGAAACTATCAAGAGCACAAAGAGGAGCAAGGATAAAACAGATAATGAGAGACTATAAAGTCGGAATGATTAAGGCATCGCAAATCCTCAAAAGTATGTGCCACGGTATGGAATTTGAGTAAAAATTATGAAAAAATATATAATTAATAAAAAATAATTATATATTTGAATTATATATATATTATGGCTTTACAAGAAACAATTTTAAAATTAATAGTCGACCTAAAAAATAAAAATCTTTCGGCAAGTGAGAAGCAAAAAATAAAAAATAAATTAAAAGTATTATATAGAAAATTACGAGGTGTGAGAGTAAAGCGTGTAAAGATACAAAGTCCATATAAGGAAGAGGTTGAAAACATATTAAGACCGATAAAGCAGACAATATTGACAGACAAACAGAAAATAACACAACTAAAAAAAGCAGTTGTCGAAGAAATAAAAATTTTACGTGAGCGCAAAAAGGATGCAGAACCAGAAGAAAAAAAGCAGATAGATATATTAATAAACCATAAAAAAATTGAGGAGGAAATATTGAAAGATGGAGAAAAAAATAAAGATTCAGCAATCACAATTGTCGAGAAAGTTGAACAAATCAAAGGCCTAAAAAGTGAGGATGAATTATTGGATTTAGCAGTTAAAACCATTAGAAAAAATGCAAATTCACCGAAAGGCAAAAGTACAATAAATTTATTATTATCAAATGCAGTCGCAAAGATATACGGAAAGAGAGACCCCGCAATGGTCAAAAGATTAGCAGAAGCAGCACAAGCAGAAATAATGAAAGAGGAAGAAGCATCCGCACGAGAAAGAGAAAGAGTGGCAGAAGAGCAACGACAATTTGAAGAAGAACTCGCACAATTGGCGGCAGACCGATTGGCAGAACAAGAACAATTGGCACAACAACAAGGACAAGCAGGTATGGAGCAAAAACAGACAGACCCATTGGATTTAGTCTATGCAGAATATCAAGCAACACAATTTCCCGGCGCCGAATATGATGCTCGACGAAACGAATTATATAAAAATCTGGCGAGTGATTTAGACGACCCGATTATAAATCAAATAAAAGAAGCAAGACAACGAGGTGAACCGATAGCTAAAAATCTACTAAGCGGCATTATAGATGAAGTTATGAAAGTATTACCGGAAGGATCGGCGCTACCGAAGCAACTACAGGAGTATCAACTTGGACACGGAAAATTAAAATCTAAGTATAAGTATATGAATAAAAAATTAAAAGGCGGAGCAGGAATTGCAGATTGGATGCTAACTTTAGGAAGTATCCCCGGTGTGCCACAGTTAATGAATAATATGGGGCCATTCGGTCAGGTGTTGGGGAATGCATCAGGTTTGGCGCAATCATTCGGAAAAACCGCCGGACAATTGATGAAAGAACAAAGCAAGGATGGCGAGAAGGTCGCCGGATTCACTGATGCATTGAGTCCACTAAAGTCAATATTTGGATTTGGAAAACCACCAGCTATTATTAGCAAATGTAATAAACATTTATTACAAGGTGGTTCATTAAAGGATTTCTGGAACAAACATAAAAATAAATTATTAGCAATTGGAATACCTACAGCAACTGTACTTGGTGCGTTAGGTTCAATAGCAATAGGAGACAAAATGATAAAAGATAAAAATAAAGCACTTGGTATTGTAGAACCAGTAAAAGCAACATTTTTTTCTAGAGCAACACCGCCACCAGTAGAAGATTTATATACGGAATCGTCGGAAAGACCGCAATTATTTAATTGGGATGGAACACCGAGTAAGGATAATTTATTTGGTTATGACTTATCAGGCAGAGGAGCAAATATGGCAGATATGGCCGATCTCTCTGGTGGTGCATTTCTTTCTGATTTTTTAGGAACACTCGGAGGTATAACGCCTAAAATTTCAGGAATAGTCGGCGCAGTGCCTACGTATGGTAAAGTCGCAACGATTGGGAACTCAGTTTTAGGCAGTGCATCAAGAGTCGGCGAAGATATCGCGAGGATGTTAGGATTAGGTAATATGGATATGACAGGAACAGCGCCACGAACAACAGCAGGCCACGGAAATATGGATATGACAGGTAAAACAAAAGGATATGGAAAAAAAAGAGGAGGCCGCAAAATGCTGCCATATGATAGACCTATGCCGCGGGATATGATGGGAATACTACCGTATGGACTTCAAGCAGAATATCCACATACATTAGAAGGTGGGAATTATGATATAGTAAGCGGAATCCTAGGTGCAGCAGGTAATATACTCAAAGCAGGAGCCACAGATTTAGCAAACAGTGGAGCTTCATTCGCTAAGGATTTAGCAAAAAAGGGAGTGCAAGGACTAGCAGATAAGGCTATACAATCTATCGGTAAAGGAAGAAGAAAAAAGATGAAAGGCGGATTTTTACCTTTACTGGCGATGATGGGAATGGGAGAAAATATGACAGGACGCGGCAAAATTAATGGCAAAAATGTATCAAGTGAATTTGAAGACCTATACGAAAACGCTATGGCACAAAATCTAAGCAAAAAACAATTAATGAAACTACAGGCGGAACGACAATTTGAAAACCAAATAAGCAGCCAACTGAATATGGAACAACAGAGTGCATTATCGCAACTGCAATATTATGACCTATTACGACGAGCACAAATGCAACAATAAATATATAATAAATATTATATAATGTAATTATATAATATATGGCCAAATATCTAAAGAAGAAGATTATCCCGGATTCGTTTAACGATGAGATAAAAAAAGCAATAAAAGCGATTACATATAATAAAAAGAATATCATATTCGCAGGTTCCTTTGTTAGGAAATCATTCAGAGACGCATCAGATATTGACATCTGCGAAAATTTCGGCGAGGATGATAAGGAAACAGCACGAGGATTACAACACATAATAAAAAATATATTGAAACATCCAGAATATATTATTTTAGATATTAAAAGTGGAATAAAACCTATTTTTATAAATGCCTTTTTGCATCTCGGACACATCAAAAACAAAAAGATTATTAATTTTAACCACTCAGAAACATTAAGAGATATACACGCACACAAACACCATATTGACAGCACAACATATAATGATTTAATAAGATTATGCAAACCTAATATAAAATTAAATGATTATTTTGATATAACAGAACTAATCCGCAAATTAATCACGTTAAGATGGACACCGACAGAAGTTATTAAAGGTTATAAAATATCAGATGGAGTGCACATAACGTTAGAAGCATCGATGCCACTTTTTGTCACTAAAATTGATATGGCCTTTATATATTCTGGATTTTATACAGAAATATCGAATATATTCTCTAATCAAAGTGCCATAAAATACGGTAGAACCTTCGCACCGATAACACCAGACCCCACAAAATACGATTATTGTATAAAATATAATCTACTTGAGTATATAGTATTTAAAAAACCATTAAAAGCACTAAAAAGGTGCTGGACGTTAGCAATCACAGATAACGACAATAAAACATTAGAAACATTATATCCGATTATATCATCTAATGTGGCAATACTTAACAGAGCATCAAGTATAATAAAAACACATTCAACCATTATTGAAAAATACGGCAATAAATATAATATAGAAATAAAAAAACAATTAGACAACCTCAAGCCATATATATCGCACGTTTATGAATTTGATTTTAATGAGAAACATATAGATGATTTATTGGATAATTCAGTAAGTATAAAATTATTATCACAACTGTCGGATGATTTGGATGATATAGTATCAACCGAGACTGAAAAATTAATAAAGTATTATAAATTTAAAATACCTTCAAGATATATTCTATAATAATATTATTTTTAAAATTAATATATATCGTTAATTATATATATATTAATGGCAGAATTATCATTTTCAAAGGGGAAGCGGATAGCGGTTGTATGCAATAGCAAGAACAAGGCGGAGAACGGCACCGAGATATTCTTATATCATAACGACCACAAATGCTGCTTACAATGTAGCGAAAAATGCAAAAAAAGCAATAAATGCTGCGACCAGTGTGCCATCATAACATATCATAATAAAGTGCATACAGACGATAAAGAGATTGAGGTAGCCAGATTACGTAAAATTATGGCCGCTTTCAATAATAAAAGAATACAAATCACGGAAGAAGAACTCGACGATATGTTAGACGATGGAAACAACACGGCACTCAGTGGATCAAATGTTGAAAAAGATAAAATAATATTACGGAGTGGCAATTTTCAGGTTGCGCCGAGTTCAGTATATGGCCGCCCCGATCGCCTATTTGTAGCCGGTAGAGCAGGCAGTGGCAAATCATTTTGGGTTGCTGAATACCTCGTACAGTTTAAAAAGTTTTATCCTAAAAGGCGCATTTATCTTGTTTCACAAAAAACCCACGATAAATTACTTGACCCCCTAATCCATAAGCGGATCCCCATTAGTGAAATAATGGATGCAGAGCTTGAGGCGGATGACTTTAAAGAGACCCTGGTTGTGTTTGACGATGTGGATGTTATTAGCGATAAAAAGGAAGAAAAAGCAGTTTTTGACCTTATCGGGAAGATATTAGAGGTCGGCCGTTCATTGGATACATATTGTATATTAACATTACATATCGCAGCCAGTCATAATCAGAGCAAAAGAATATTAAACGCCTGTACTCATTTTGTGTATTTCAAAGATAGCGCCACTCATAGTAATGAATATGTATTGCAGAATTATTTCGGATTTGATAAGAATGAATTAAAAGCACTAAAAAAAATAAATAGTCGGTCAATAACTATAATAAGAGATGTACCACAACTTGTATTGGCTAATAATTTATTATGTTTTCAGAATAAATTAAATGAATAATATATATATAGTATGGAAAAGTCGGAGGATATAGCATTAAGTTCAAATGATTTAAGAAAGATATTTAATGGAAACTTAAAAATTTTATTATATAATGAAGTTAAAAAATATAATAGTATTGATGAATTATTGTCGCCATATGACCGCGTATGTATATTATATAACTGGGAGCCAGCAGTAGGCCATTGGACGTGCGTATTTAGAGGAAAACACGACGGCAAAATATATTTTTTTGATAGTTTCGGAAGCAAACCAGACGGCAAAACAAATATGGGACAGATACCAGAGCAACTAAGATATAAATACGGTATGGATTATAAATACTTAACGGATTTATTATATAAATGTCCTTATAATGTTGATTACAATGATAAATGCCTGCAAGATACAAACAGTAGCACGTGTGGTAGGTATTGTGCCACACGGATGGCATTTGATGATTTATCGACAGATAACTTTAATAAAATGTTTTCTAATGATAAAAAATATAACGACCATTTAATCTGTTATTTAACAAATGAATAATTATTTTTATATAAAAAATATAATATACATATAATATATATATTATAATGTCTCGATTCACAAACGAACAAAGTATCTCATATTACAATGCAACGCTTACAAATTCTAATCAACTAACATATGAAACTATCCCGGTAGAGTTTAACCAGGTTTTTGATAATTCATTAATTGATCGCGCAAAGGATTATGATGTAGCGGTCACACGTTTCTGCGTATCTTCTCAGTCGATACCGTTCTGGGCTTGTCCTATTCAACTCAATCAACCTAATCCAAATTTGACCCCTTATGGTATCCAGCTTTCATATAAATCAGTTAATGACAACGAGACATCCTTAGACGACTATGAGTATTTATTATGGAGTGATAGCAACACAGAATTACCACCTATTCCACAATATCCAGCCGGCAATATTACACGACAGATTATGAGTAATGGTTATTATTTCAGCTATGATAAACAAGAATTTATCCAAATGTTTAATAAGGGGCTCTCTGCCGCATTAGCTCTTTTACGTGCAAAATTTGTTGCATTGTTTCCGGCTGACCCTGATGTGCCGCCGGATGGGGGATTATATACTGCCGTTGTCGGTTCTAAAATAACATTCCCAAATCAGGATTTCCCGTGGCTTACCTGGAACGAAGGATTTAATAAATTTCAAATGTCTGGTAATCCCTCAATTGTTAGTAATACTGGCAATCCATTAGTCGGACTCAAAATTTATTTAAATAATATGTTATATCCGCTTTTACAATTTCCGTATGCAACAACGCAATATAATAGGCCTGCGAATATCCCTAATGCTTATGAGATAGTTTTTCAGAATAACCTATGGAACTGGCAGACAATAACATCCGCAGAGACCCCCCCATTTGCTCATAAACAAATAATAATTTATAGCGATCATAATACATTGGGTGTATTTTCTCCACTCCAGCGATTGATATTCACATCTAACACACTGACAACAAAGCCAGAAAACGTACAACCTGAGACAGACTTCGCAACAACAACAAATCCATCGGCGATTAATAGTATTAATGGTCAAAAGGTGCTGGTTGATTTTGAGGTTGATATGTTCTCAACTAATGACACAAATAGGGATTATATTCAGTTTAATCAATCCGTTAATAATAGTCGCGCAATCGGTCTGCAAAATAGCCGTGATGATATCAAACAACTCGACATAAAGGTGTGGTGGAGTGATTTCAATAATAATCAATATCCTGTTGTATTATACGCCGGACAACGTTTTGACGTTAAAATCGCATTTATCCCCCGTAGTTATCTTAAAGCGGATTATTAAATATATATAGAAAATTAAAATATATTATTTTTTTTTATGTTTGGTATTATTATAATAATATAATAATGTCTGCTGCTGTCCCCGTTCCTCTTCGTAAGGTTTTGGTTGTTGATCCGCTTTGTGATCAGTCTGTTGAAAGCGTATTCGCCATTGAAAAATCGGCTTCTATACAAAATTTTTATAATATAACATCAACAAATAAAAGCAGTTCATCCATATCGTGGACTGTTAATTGTAATAGCGAAAACACAATCACCGACCGTGTGTGGCTCCTTGATGTGACCGGCACCTTTACCATCCCATTTAATCAAAAACCTAATATTGCAAATTGTATCGCTCTCCGTCCTAATGCTCTATCCCTTTGTGCTACATCCATTGTATTACAACAGGGAAACTCCTCATCAAGCATTCAATCATCACAAATAGCAAGCGCGCTCCAGCGTTATGGCTTTTATGATAAGTATCTAAATTATAGTGAAGCCAACCCCGATCTGGATATGACCACCCCTTATGTAGCCGCAAAAGGTGCTTTTGCACCTATCAATGAAGTTGTCGGCGGTAAATATCAGGGTAGGCGTGGTACATCGGCAGTCACAGGGGCTGTTTGGAATGGAACCACACTCTCTCTTACTGTTAGATTTTTGGAACCTGTATTGATCCCCCCTCTCCTTTCTGGTCTAGAACAACGCAAAGAAGGGCTCCGGCGCATTTCTCAATATCAACTCACCTATAATTTTGGGGCTTTTGAGCGTGCCTTTTCTGTTGTTTTTAATGAAGCGGCTCGTAGAATTAATGGAAAAATTGGTGCCACTTTTGGCGACTGCCGGCTGAATCTCCTACAGGTTATCCCCAGTCCTCTTGATGTTGGCCGCTCTCTAAGCGTTCAGAGTCTCCCGTATGATGAATTTGTCGCCTTTGTTTCTGATACTGCCAACTTGGCGGTTTCTGCCACCGATGCAATTGTTGGTGGAACAGCACAGTTCTCATCGTCTGTTATTCAGGTATCACGAATCCCAGAAGCAATATATATATATTGTCGTCCGACTGATGCATTTTTGAGTGCTGAAGGTGGCTCTTATGCTACGGATACTTTCGCACAATATGTATCAAATTCATTAAGTGTCAATTTTAATGGTGTGAATCAATTTCAAAATTGCAGCGATATATCATTGTATCGTATATGCCGACAAAATGGATTGAATACCCCGTGGACTCAATTTAATTGTTCTGGTGTTAGTAATATTGCTTATGAAGGCGACGGAGCTATCACTTATGATTCAGGCGTTGGGGCTGTTATCTGTCTTAAACTTTCTAAGGATATCACTCTTGATGCATCTCTCGCGCCGTCTGTAAATACTAAAGTAAATATGCAGATTCAATGCACCTTTGGTAATCCTTACAGTAAAATCGCCGAAGCCGGTAATCCATATAATGTGGATGTAGTCCCATTTGCTATGTACACCGTCGTTCATTACAGCGGAGTGCAGGAAACATACGCATCAAACACTGTAGCAACAACTATCGGCGCGCTAACTGTCGACGATGTATTGACCGCAACAAAACGCAACGAGCGCGTGCATTACGATGTCATCGACGATAACGTATTCGGCGGCGCATCCTTTCTTGATAAGGCGAAAAAGTTTTTAAAGGAAGGCAGACTCGCTAATGCACTTAAACAACTTAAATCCTATTTTTCGCATCCATTGACAAAAGAAATCGGCAAAACCGCTAAAGAATACCTACGCGGACGAGAAGGAGCCGAAGAAGGATCTAGCCAGGCTGCTGACTTTATTGAAGAGCTTGGGTTGGGAATGTCTGGCGGCCGTAAAATGACAAAGGCACAATTAAAGAGAGCATTGCTTTAAAATTTAATTAAGTAATATATAAATATTATTTAATATTTTCTACCATATTTTCGTCCCCTTGGTTTTCGTCTTATACCGAATCCCCAGTCCTCATCCTCAAAAGGTTCATTTTTTGTTTCTGTTTGCTTTGATAATGCTTGGAACTTTTTATTTGCTTTTATTAAATCATTAAATGTTTGTGGCTGTTTTTTAATTTCTTTTTGTATTATTTTAATTTCTTTCTTCGTTAGTTTGGGGTTTTCTTTTAGTTCGTCAAGAAATGTTTTTTTTGTTGCTGGTGGTTGCTTTCTTGTTGTTGGTTTTAGTGGTTTCCCCTGTCGTATCGATTGCATTAATGCATCAACTGTATTCTCTTTGGGTTCTTCCTGTGGCTGCATTGCTACTGAATTGCGCGGCGGTTTTGGTATTAACTCTCGCTGTGGTGGCAACGGAGGGGCTGGCGGGATATTAGATGGTGGCAACGGAGGGGCTGGCGGGATATTAGATGGTGGCAACGGAGGGGCTGGCGGGATGAATGGTTTAGCGGCTGGTGCTAGTTCTTCACCTTTTATATTCTCTCTCATATCGTCTATTATAGGACTAATATCGCCGTTTCTCTCTGCTACCGCTTTTACTGCATCTTGATAGCTTCTTGTCGCGGCTTTTGCTGCATCTGATGCTGCTTTTGCTGCTTCTTTTATAGGGATATGAGGCCTATCCCCGAAAACTAGCCAATCGGTAAAATCCTGTGGTTCTTTTAGTGGTTTTTTAACATAATCACGTATCCTTTTTAATTCGTTAATTATCCACGACATCGCAGGTTATATATTATATATATTATATATATAATATTTTTATTATCTGAATATTATATATATATATAATATCCTAAAATGTCAGTCAATTCAAACAAGGCAGGTTCATCCCCTATTTTTTATTATTCAAATGTTGGAGCCACACATCTCAAAGTTGTCGATAATTCATTAAATACAATTTATGAGTTCCCATCTGCTGCACCATCTGAAAACGGTCAGGTACTCGCATTTGATACGGACGGCAGCAGTTCTTTTGTTGATAATGCACCGGCAAATCCTAATGCCTTAATTACAAACCAACCATTAATAACACCATCAGCCGGAGCCATTATTCTAAGTGATGGTATCAATCCATTCGGGACGAATACAGATTCAGCTTTTACTTATCAAGTTTCTGATAATCAAAATTTTTTAACAGTTGGAGCTGCACAGGTTATATCGTCTAACAATAATATGAAATTAGAAAGCACCGACTATATTTTAACTAATAAAGATTTTTATTTACAAGGGACTGAAGATGTACAAAGATATTTAACGGTTGGACGTGTTGGTTTAAATGATAATGTTAAAACATATGTTGATATTAATACAGCGGATTATATATGTGATAATCAACTTACTACAAAAACACAATGGAAAGGTGCAAGCGAATATGACTTCGATAATGATGTTAGAATTGGCAGTGCAACAAACATAAGAAAATTATATGTTAATGATATTGTTGTTCTACCTAACGGACAAACTGGGCCTACTGGTCCTCAAGGTGATACTGGTCCTCAAGGTGATACTGGTCCTCAAGGTGATACTGGTGCAACTGGTCCTCAAGGTGATACTGGTGCAACTGGTCCTCAAGGAGATACTGGTGCAACTGGTGCTACAGGTTTAATAGGTGCTACCGGTCCTCAAGGTGCTACTGGTGCTACTGGTGCTACTGGTGCTACTGGTGCTACTGGTGCTACTGGTGCTACAGGTTTAGGGGTATCATCTGGTTTGCTTCGTGCTATTAATTGTAATCTATTTGAACCAACAACAGTTTATAATATTGTATGGTCTAATTTAACACCAACAGAACAATTACAATGGAAAGGAGGAGACCCCGCAACAATTGACCCTGTCCAATCAGCAAGTGGTAATTACTGGAATTTTACAAAAGCAACAGTAAATACAAATAAAATAGGATGGTATATACCAGTTGATTTATCTGCTTTGACTTTTCAAGATTTAGAAAGTTTTTGGTGTGTTATTCGTTTTAATACATTAACAAATATAACAAGTGAAGGTAGTTTATATTTTCAAATAACTACAAATCCACCAACAGCACCTAATACATTTAGGACACGAATAAATTATTCAAATCCAGCAACAGTAATGAACCAGACAGGATATTTTTATAAAATTTATGCTATTGATACAATTACGACTTTGACAACATCAAATTTAGGAAAAGGACAAGAAATAGGACAACAAAAATTTAAATTAAATCCTTGTAATGTAAGACCAGATTTATGGAGCATAGGTTTTAATAAATTAGTAGCCAGTCCATCCGGAGATACAAGTGCAGGATATACAACAGCATCTATACAGAGCATTTCTTTACAGACAGCGAGTAATATAAATACATTCAATTTCGATGTTGTTAGTATTGGATATTTAGATAAACAATATAACCTATCATTTGCTTAAAAATTGATATTTTTATGCCATTTGTATCGTTGCTTTAGTTTATTTACTTCTTTAATTCTATCTTCGCTTATATCTTGATATCTCTTGGGGGTCTTAGGTGATACCCTAACACTCGGACGACATAGGGGGTATAAATTTGGGTTTATTGTATTAGGCTTTCCGCATCTTTCATAACCGCCATTTTTTTTTGGTTGGTTCAGGTCGATCCAGGCCTCTTTTAGCCACCGGAGGATGCCGCTTTGTTTAGGTTTTTTATCTGGTTTATACTTTCCGCCTAATTCTTTATATTTTCTTACAATCCATACCGATCGGTAGATTCCGGATTTTGAGTCAAAAACCTCATTCGCCATCCTCTTAACTTGGTCATATAATTCTTTATTTACAGGTATTGGCATTTATAATATAATATAATATTATATTAGAAATTTATTATAATTTAATATTTTTTTTAGCCTTATAATTCATATTACAATCATAGCAATATTTATAAGGTTTTTTAACATCTTTAAAATTACATTGTGAGCACTTAACATAATATATTTTCCTAACCTGTAAGCAATCCCAGCAACGATAAAAACCTTTATTGGATGGCTTCTTACAATCGAAACAATTGTCATAAACTTTTTTTGGTTCAGTTTGTGATTCCATTTTATTATAATATACTATATATAATTATTTCTTTATACCGGTATTTAATCAATATTTATATTATATTTTTCATTTAATGATTTTATATATTTTATATGTATTTTACTCAGTTTGTGTTTATAAATGGTTGAATGGACTTCCCGCACAGTTCGGCCACATTCGCACGTATAATATTCAGAAATTGTATATTTATATTTCTGAATTTTATAATTTATTTGTTGCTTATAGCTTTTATATAGTTCGGGGTTTTCTTTTTGTAATTTCATTAATTTGACACTACAGGATAGGCACCTAAATTTATAATTTATTAATGGCTTACAGTTAGCACAAGTGGTTTTACTCATAATTTCGTCCCATTGTTGTTCTTGATTCATTTTTTATTAATGTTTTTAATTTACTTGTTTAAGTTGTTATTTAATCATTTAAATTATAACATATGGTTTATTAATCATTTTGTTATATAATTAATTTTATAATTAATTATAATGAATTATTCAATTATTTGTTGGTCTCTTTCGGTCTCCCCACATATCCTTTTTTTGTATTCTTGGCTTTTGTATCATCGGCTTTTCTCTTGGCTTTTGTTCAATTGATTCTAATAAAGATAAATATATGTTGTCATAATGTACCAATTGGTCTTCGCTGTCTTCAACTGATTTCCAGAGCCTCGCTAAATGGTCTTTTTTAAATTGCCTTTCCTCGTGGCTAAATAATAAAATTTCAATACTGTTTATTTCATCTGATAATTTAATGGCTTCTTTTTTGCGGTTTTCTCTGTTCTCTATTAACCATATACAATGAGATGATGTTTTATTTAAATAATTTATTATTTTTTGTTTATCTCCTTTAGTTGTTCTTAATTGGGTTTTTACAATCTTATTATTTACTCTCGCCCATTTTTCCAACGATTGATTTACATTAATAAATTCGTATCCATCAAAGGGGTTATATTCGGTTAATGCGGCAGTTTTAGATGCTTTAGACATTTTTTTGTATCCTTCTTTTATTATTAATATATATATAGACGCTTATCTTTAAGCCTTTTTTAATCATTTTTTAATTATTATTTAATCATTATGTTTTTTTCATTTTGGGGGCTTTTTGTGTGGTTCCCTCCCGTCCCGGCCATTCGTTGTCCCTCCCGTCCCTGCCATTCGTATATTTATTATGAGAAAAACTGCTTAGCCCAACCCTCCGAAACAGCCGACATACAGG
>Ga0214921_10004736_pt1 | contig 19771 bp, 30 predicted proteins | sample LL1505_MetaG_FD_177992 | JGI IMG/M metagenome (GOLD analysis project Ga0214921, IMG submission 177992) | Freshwater microbial communities from Lake Lanier, Atlanta, Georgia, United States - LL-1505 | ecosystem: Environmental > Aquatic > Freshwater > Lake | place: USA: Georgia | collected...
ATTATGTATAGGTGACAGTTGGTTTTTGCAAGCGTTTTACTTACATCTGCTAATTCTGTTTTATAATAATTTGGTTTGTGAAATCCAAAGCCAAAATCACCCACTTGAATGATGTGTGCATCTGTATGCAATCGGCTGATATCATATCTCAAACGCGGATAAGCACCATGAATATCTCCAACCAAAACAATCTTATCTTTGTCTTTCATAACTATATTATAGTATAGTTCTCAACCAAATCAACTTGTTTCAGGTTATTTGATCATCATGTAATTGTGCAGCATAATGTCATTGGGATGCGGTACTAATTTGTCTGGAATTCGTGCATCATAAATCTCCTTTTGCGCTCCGTGCAAAGTTTTGTCATCACGTTCGCATTTTGCGATGATAACTGCAGCAGGTGATCTTGAATAACCGGCAAAGCAGTGAACCAGCAAACGTTCATGAGGAGCAAGACTACGAATAAAATCAAGCAATTTTTGTATGTGACTTGTTGTTGGTGCATACTTGGCATCTTTGGGGTTGAATTTGATTGAATCAAATGTTTCATCTTCAAAATCAAGCATCAAGTATTTCTTGCCTACGCGATATCGTTCAGGCAAGTAGTGACCCAGAGAAATGATAGCATCATAATCTTTGGCATATTTCTCTGCATTGGCAAAGTCAGTGTAGTGGTTAATCGTCATCGTCATCTTCCTCGTCTTCTAATAGTTCTTTAGTTACAAATGCATGTCTTTCTTCCAACATTTTTGCAAATAGTGTTACTATTTCTTGCTCTGTTTCAATTTGCTCGCAATCATCCAATTGACTCAAAACAGCTTCTAAAATAGCAATCATGGCACCTGCCACAACAGCAGAATTCATTTCAAAATCAGATGCAACATAGCATCCTACTTGATCACCATGATTTCTCATGAGAATCTTAAATATAGTTGTAAATTCATCTCTGTTCATAAATTAAGTCCACATGTACTCGCGATAATCAATCATCTCTTTGAGAATCTTTGAGTCTGTGTCCTCAATGGTCTTTGCAATCTCATTGACACGTCCATACAGTTCATTATATTTAAGGTGCTTCATATCTGCAGGCAAAGGATAAGGTGGATAAGCTTCTTCCATTGCTTTTTCAAGCTTTGGTTTGTCCTGTGTAAACCACTTGGCAGCAGCATCAAGCCATGCTTTGAATTGCTGATGTTTCTCAGTACCACTCCAATCAACATAAGATTGTTCTGCTTCTTTTTTGAAGCTGATTATCAATGCAGCATTGACATCTACAATGAGACTACAAACATCAGTCCATTGACGTGGAATAGCCTTGCGAATATCAGCATGACATGGCTTGAAGATTGCTTTGATGAAGTATTTTACATCTGAAATCTTACGATTGAATCCATATCGAAAACTAGAGCAAGTTTCACGAACAAAGTACTGGATGGGGTACTTCTTAGCAATTTCTTGATGCCATTCATCCCAACCATCCAAAGAACGCGCTTCAGGGTACTGATACCAAAAACCAAATTTAAGTGTTGGCTCATTGTCTTTTTTGCTGTATAGTCTATTGCTCATATTATTGTAAAAATGTATTCCAGTCTTCTCTTAAAGCTTCGAAGACCATACCATTAGTTGGCTTTACAGGTTTCCAAAGCAGTTTAAGACCACACTCTTTAGGTAATCTATTATCTTTAAATGTGTTAATAGATTTAGATGCAGTGATTAAATTCTCCCAAGTATTACCACCACCTCTACTGATAGGTAGAATATGGTCTACAGATAGCTCAGCTTTAGTTAGCTTTTTACCAGTATAGCCGCAAGTGTATTTGTCACGCTTGAAGATATTCTGCTTAGTTGGAAATTGAACATGCTTGTAGATTACTTTATTGAAACGAGCACATACTACAATGCTTGGTAACCTTGCAGGACCTGATGTAGTATGCACATAATCATCACATGAACGAATAGGTAATGCAGACCATTCTTTCCAATTTTTAACTACATTGAAATATTCAATAGTATTTTCATCAAGCGTACCATCATCATTTTCTGCATAGATGATATCCAGAGGATGAGCAGAGCCGGAGAAAATATTAACAATAGTATCTTCCCACGTACTTGTGCCAAGCGGAAAGTAACTTTGGTTTAATTTAAGAATAGGTCTCTTATTCATACATTAATTATATGATTGTTCCGTTTGTTTTTCAACTAGTTTTATTTAAAATATTCTCTAGATCTGATACCACTTCTTGCAATGTCTCTATACGAGCTTCATACTGTTCCCACTCTGCATGATTACCATAAGGCTTCTAATATAGGGCAAATGTTCTTTGGTCAAGGTGAATTTTTGTTAGTTGAGAATTATTCTTCAAACCATTCTTGAAGCACAATTTCAACTTCTTCACTTTTAATATCTCCACTGATAAGATCTTTATAAGTGACATAATAATAAGCGCACATTCCTAAATTTACAGTCTGCTCTTTTCTCAAAAATTCGCGAGAGATTTCTTTCCAAGCTCGTTCGCGGAACAGTTCTTTAATAAATTTAATCATTGCTTTATCTTATACTCAATTTCAATTTCTACAAGCTCAAATTCAAGAGAATTCTGTTTGTAATATTCTATACCATTCATAGAGCTGCGCATCAAATCTTCTTCAATGACGTTTATTGCTTTATATGCCATTTCTTCAGGTATAAATTCATCAACAAGATGCATATAAACATCCCAATTGCTGATGAATGTTTCTAATGCAACCCACTTGCCTGTTGGTTTGTGACGATATGCGAATTTTGTTTCAGCGTGAATCATATTTTAAAAACTTGAAATGAAGCCCGTATTGACATCCACATAGATGGCTCCTCCATCATGATCATAAGGAATCTCTCCTTCGATGTCATATGTTGGAAACTTCTCATTGAAGAGAACTGTAATGTCTGAAAAGTAATCTCGCATAAATTTTTCTTCTGCTGCATCAATTGCGTCACTTCTAAGAATATGTTTTGTCTTGTAATGATAAAGCATAGACTCGATGAAGAATTGCTTTACAGAAAATGGGCACAAACTCTTTAAATCTACTCTACTTTGTAGATCGTGCATTGCAAAATACATGTCTGAAATAAAATCATTGTCGCCAAGAATAACGCAAATGAAATTATAATCTTTTGGATTTAATGAATCACTCATAATGTTTCTGCTGTTTGTTTAATTCTTTCTTCATCCTTACTAGTCATTCCATAGAAGAATACTTTACCATCTTCGTAACCTTGATTATAAGCTTCAGATGTTAATTTATCAACTTCTTCTTGACTGTAAAATTTGGCATGTAAATTGCAATTGCAATGTTCTTCTTCCATCCAGCATTTGGGACAATCTGTTAGTGCCATATATTTATATTATAAAATTTCCTTTAGATTTTCTCTATACAGAGCATACCACCCACCATCGCAAAATTGTTGCAAAACATCTTCATCATGAATAAAAACTTCTTCACCAATCCCATTTACCCAAACAATCTTTCGGGTTTCATTGCAAATTGCAGGTATAATCCTACACATAAAGTGTAACTCTCTATCAGGTAAAACACCATTACATGTATCTGCATATGTACCTCTTAATGTAATCATATCAGTCAATATAACGTCTCATTGCACCGCCTTCAATTAAAAGCTCTTGTAGCATCATTCTTACTTCCCAAATGAACTGCTCTGCAAAGTAACCAATGTTGTATCCTTTAGCAGCATACTTGGCTGCTCTCTTGAATGATGCAAGTGGAAAGGGTAGATCAAGCATAGTGATGGTTTTACTACGAACATTGTTAATGAACATGTCATAGCAATAAAATTTGTCTTTGGTTAAAGCAGCAGCGCATGCACCAAAATCGAATTGTGAGATGCAGTCAATAGGTGAATCATAAGCTTGCTCGCAAATGAGCTGCACTTTCGTAGCTCTACCATCGTCATAAGAACGAATATAGGAGAACAACTTGTTTTCTGGGCATGTATAATATGCATTAAAGTCCATGCTTTCAAGCAATTCTTTGATGCTATTTACTTGATCAAGATCATAGAAAAACAAATCATAGTCACATACCACATCACTTGGATCAATGATGGTACGCAATGCACCACCAGCTAGAAACACTTTGTCTGTCTCTAGCAATGTCCATATAAATTCATCAATTCTATAGAACCTATGTTCTTTGAGTTTGCTTATCTCATAGCTGCCGAGCTCAGCATCATCAGGTTGAATGAGCTTAAACTCATGCGGTTTGCGTTTGAGTTTGTTTGTTTCCTGAAATTCAGTAGCAAATAGATTATCAAGATCAATGCTCATAAGGGGTAATTCTTTCTATACCAATACGCTTGTTCCATAAACTTATCAACTGCATTTTGTCTACTTTCTGCTGGACATGTTTGTCCTGAAAAGCTACCTTCATCGCAATTGTAACCTGTAGTACCTTTACCAGGATGCGGTACACCCTCATTGCTTGATACATCATAACGAGTTATGACAAGTGGTTTCTTGAAACGCTTCCAAGTCCATGTTGAGATGTATTCTTTGCAACTCAAAGTATACTCTTTGTCAGTATAATCTCTGTTACCTTTGATCAAGACTTTGTGCTCAGTAGTTCCATTATCCTTTTCAGAGTAAGTGGTTTTACCGCATAAGAAACGTTGAGGGTAAAAATGCATGCTCAACCATTTTGGATCTTTAGATGACCAATGATTGTCATAAGATCCAAGATTGATATCAATGGATCCCCCATCAACGTAACCATAAGATGGAGACCAGCGAATACCCCAATTGCGTCCATCATATTTTCTTTCATCATCAAGCCGCAACAATTTGCGCCACCATGGCTTGTAACCCAGCATGCCTGCATCAATGTGCACATACAAAGCAAACAAAAATGGAATTTTAATTGAACTATGAATAGTGCTTTCTGGATCAGCTCTCAATCCAAAACTAATGCCTGGTAACCCATTGTCGGTCCAGGGGTAAAACTCAATGCCAATATTGAATTTACCATGGTGTGATCCAAGAACGTTAGCAAAAGGATACAACCAACAGCGCCATCCTTTGTACTCACCATCTGCTTTAATACAATGAAAATGTCTCATTCTGTATCTTCTACGTATTCAGTTGTTGGTGTATATGGGAATGTAACAGCTTTGCATGGCTTACCACCTCCTGTGAAGCAGCTTTTGTATTTGTTGCCATCTTCATCTGTTGCCCAATTGTAATAAACATAACCTTCAATGTCATAGCAATTGCCATCTTTGTCTTTGAAGACCCGACCACAACGTTTGTTTTGATAATGTGGATCATCACCATATTGTCTTACATCTCCCCACTCGCTATCTTCCCCTGTGAGGGGAGAAAGTGGTTCAAATTTTAACAACTTCTGCAAGCATGATATAGCATAACTCGCTGAAAAGCCAGAATGACCTTCTTTAGCAAATTCCTCTACCATGTGCAAGATGTGATTGCGCATCATTACATTATATTCATCACCATCAGCAGTCATGCCGGTGCGATCTAACTCATCTTTAGCGTATTGTAGTAAGCTCATAAAATTAAAAATTCCCCTCCGCTACTTGGAGACACTTGAGACCCATTTCACGCCACATATCTACAACCTGTTGCCTGTCGTCCAGAACGAATTCAACATCAAACTTGTCTTTGATATAGTTGTTGTAAATTTCTTTCTTGACAATGGAGTCGCGGCGATAGTCATTTTCTCTACGCATCATCAAGTCGTAATATGGAACCTTATGCTTAACAAGCCATGAAAGAGTCTTGGATCGGCATTCATCAGTAGCTTCTCGACCAGATACAATGAGAATTGTATAGCCCATCTTAGCATATGCTCTTACAATACCAGACACAGTAATATCTAATTCATCTTGATCAACTTTGGAATAGTCAAACCATTGACGATCACAACGATGAGCTAAAGTTCCATCAATATCTACAATGATGGTATTACCTTTCTTGTTCACTGCAGGTACTTCTTTGATGGTTGGGAGAATATAACGTTGATGCATATCCTTGATGACCTTCTCACCAACAGGCTTAGCACGCAATGCATCACGCTCAAGGCATACATCTAGAGACACATCCAGGAAGTCTTTGTATTCAACAGTTACATCTGTGCCTACGTATTTTTTATACATGTCGGCACACTCTTGCATTTTATCAAAATGCTTCTGTTCAAAGTTGGTATCATCAATGATGATAGTTTCAATATCATTAGCAAGCCACACATCAACCAATGTATTACGTGCAGCAAGAATCAGTTGCTCATTAGGCTTAGAGTAAACTCCAGCATCAATCATCTCACGCAAGTCGTCCTTGTTAACACGCTTGGCTTTACCATTAGAGTTTTTCACAAACTCCTTAGCCCAAGTACTCTTGCCGCTCGCTGGTAGACCCCTCGTCAAAATAATCTTTTGTTTCTTCATACCTTAATTATAAGGTATTTCCTAAAACATTCAACTACATTTAGCAATATTTTTCAATTCAGAAATTGGTGCTACAGTAGCTCCTAATTTTGCATCATATGATGCTCCTTCAAGCCAATCATTGCCAAAGAAGAACATGCCTTTTTTGTTGGTCAACAGTTTAGTTGCTGCAGCTTCAGTATAACCGCAATTTTTCACCACATACTCAATAACAGGAAGCTTTTCATTGGCATTAACAATTAATGGCTTTGTTGCAACTGGCAAAACAAAAGTATTATTGATGAGTCTCAACAGCCATGTTTTGGTGATTTTAGTGCCTGGACAGGTTTTGTTGGTTTTAGGATCTTCTCTGTGGAATCTTATAGTTGATTCATTGATAGGCAGTTTCAACCATTCCATGATTACTTTGATTGCTTCAGCAGTTGTACCCCAACATGCTGCTCCTCGACCCATCATTGGATCTTCAGAATCATAATCACCCAACACTTCAATGCCAATGGAATTAGAATTGAATGCAATTGCATGCACCCCTCTCACATTGGGAGGAGTCATGCCCCATATTTGATCTTCATCTGTATAAAAGTGAGGACCAGCAGACCATCCTCTGTCATGCACATAACCATACTGCATATTTTCAATGTGCTGAGCAGTGAATCCTTTGGGTCTTTGTTTTAGAGATGGTTCAGCAGTATGATGCACACAAATGCCTGTACACCATTTTGGTGGTGTAATTTTGCTGAGATACTCTTTGAGACCATTTGTGGTCCATACTTTTCCTACGTTAGCGAAGCTCATATGGTGTTACTCATCTGTAATACACTTGTTTTTCCAGCTCTCTGTATCTTGCATCAGAGTGCCATACTTCAGAACCACATGCTTGCTGTGGCACTTTGTAAACACCATCACAGGTTTTAATGTCCTGAGACGGCATCAGTCGCAGCATAGGTGGCTGATAAATGCTTGCAGAAGCGCTGCTCTTGGAGCAATTGCATGCGCACGACGTCAGCAGCACGAGCATCATCAAGGTTGCGACTAGCACGCAGCTTTTCAATTTCTGAGATAAGCTCTTTTTGTTGCTGTTTGGATTTGGTAAGGATGTCATAGTAAAAACTTCTGTTTTTTAGCTCAAAGTAGGCAGCAACAGCTCTGAATAAGTTAGCAATGGCTGCACTCCAATTCATTGAGCAGCAATCTTAGAAGCCAATTTAGACAACAGCAATTCCAAGCCACCTGCAATGCCTGCAACCAAGCCAGCAGTCAATGTTGCAGCACTGGCTGCATCATATCCTTGAGCCACCAACCATGTTGTAGCAGCTGTTGCACCCATGGCAATGTACTTGAGAGCCTGACGGATTAACCAACCTCTGTTGGTAGAAATAGTAGTGAATAGTAGTGATTTCATATGCAATTATTTATTCTCGTCCTTGTCAATTCTTTGCTCAATCATCTCATAAAATTTGATTGCATCATGTACAACACCTTGCATTGTGCACGATTTGCTGCAAGTTGCTAAAATTGCAATGGCCAGTTTTTTCAATTGTTTGTCTTCCATAAAAATATTAACACTAGCAACTAATAAAATCAACAATAAATGCAAGAAAGAGTTATGCTGCCATAAATAATACAAACAGGATATGGCTACTACACAACAAAACATTTCAAGATTCTACACCAACATTCTTGCAAGAGAGTTCTCCAGAGACTTCTTGGCGCGTGTGTTGTCCATCAACTTTGCAGGCGGCGCTACATTCAATGAAGATGAATTGGTGTACGTAAAATCTGCTACTATTCCCAACAGAACCATCTCCAACGTTGGTGTCAACTACATGGGCTTGACATTCAACTTGCCTGGCAATGCCACATATCCTGGATCTGCAGGCTACAGCTTGGAGTTCTATTGTGATGCTCGTTCCAACTTGCGCAACAAGTTCATGGCTGAATCTCGCAGAGTCTTCAATGATGCAACCAGCACTGGTGACTACAATGTTGCAGGTGTTGACAGCATCATTAAACTGGCACAGCTGGACAAAGATCTTAATGCCATCAATGAATATTCTTTGATTGGTGTATCCATCAGAGATGTAGGACAACTCAGCTACAGCATTGCTGATGGTTCTGGCAATACAGTAAGTTTTACAGTTCAAATGGCTTACCATTACTTTACTGAGTCTGTAAGCAATGCTTAATTGATTGCAACATTGCTGGTGTAATAAATATACACATGGCACAAACTACAGCTGGCATTTCAATTCGTGACTTGTTTTTAAGTCTCATTGCACCTGGCAACACATTTGGCGGCAATATAGATTTTACAATTCCATTGGATTCACAGTGGGCTTTGTTTATTCATGATTTCCCATCTGTAATTCAACGCATTTCAGAGTTTGAAACAACAACTTCAACAGTTGGAGGTCAAGGCAATGGAGATTGGAATTTATCTGAGCGTCAATACAGAGCACTCATTAGTACTCCAGTACAAAATTCAGTGCCCATGGGATGCTACTTTGTTGATAGTGTAAGTGTTCCAGGTGAATCATACTCTTTACAAACAGCTGATCTAACCAACAACAATGGTTTCTTGGAAGGTGCAGTAGCAGGCAAAAGAACTGATTTAGCCAGCAGAAATTTTACTACAAGTTTCAGAGAAACAGATTTGGATTTCATTGAAGGCATCATACGTCCATGGATCATCATGGCATCCTATTATGGTTTGTTTGCATACAACAATACCAATTTACGTGTCAAAATTCCACGCATTCAAGTCATCAACTTCAGCAAATACAAGGCTGCACCAAGACAGTTCACAAGCACTGGACGTTTGATTGCAGGTGTTGATGCATCAAGCCCTGGCATTGCTGATTTAAACAATCAAAACAGACCAGTTCGTAAAATTTATAACTTTTATGGTTGTGTGCCACGCAGCATAGATGACAAAAGACTCAGCTATGCACCAGTCAGTGATGCAGGCTCTCTCATCAGATCAGTGGGGTGGAGTTTTGATAATATGACCGTACAATACGGTGTATGATTTTTTACACCAACATCCACCTGCCAGTCAGCAAACAAAATGTGCAGGTACGAGAGATGAACATGCAGGAGTATACTGTGCTGCAAAAGCATTTGCTGGAAAGCAGTGATGCAGATGCATCAATGAACATGCTGAGCTTGGCTCAACTGTGCTGCAAGCAAGACATCAAGCATTTGTGCAATGTAGATGCATTTTATATTTTATGCAAAATTCGCACCATGAGCTTGGGTGATGAATTGCAATTCATTTTCAATGAAATCAGCATCAGATGCTCATTGGAAGATTGCATTCAAAAGATGCAGAGCATGGATTTCAATTGCAAAAAAATTCTCATGGTCAATGGCATGCCCATTGAACTCAATTTGCCGCAGATGCTCAACATCAAGGATTATGCAGATGTTTTGGAAGGCGTCATTGCAAAAGTTGGTGGCATTGAATTGCACAGTTTGAGCACAGTGGATCGCATTAGAGTATTGGACAGCTTGCCAGCAACAGTCATGGAGCAATGCATTGAATTTACCAAACAAGGCTTTGCAACCATGCAGCATCATTGGTTCATTCAACCCAATGAAGCAGCTGGTACACCAGGCATTGAACTCAATGCATTCAACAACAGTTTGTTGGAGATTCTTAAATTTATATTCAAAGATGATTTGATGAATATATACAATCTCAAATACATTTTAACTTCCAAACTCAACATAACACCTGCACAAGCTGATGCACTGTCACCAGTAGAGTGCAGAATTTATGTATCTTTGTTGAATGATGAAGTATCCAAACAAAACAAACAGTTGCAAGATCAGAACAATGCAGCTAAATACAACTTATGAGCAACATTGACAGCGTAATCCAACAACTCAACACCATTTCTGACTCCCTTGCAGTTGACTGCCCCATTGTCAGCACCCAAAGCACAATAAAATTTAAACCATTGTCTGTAACACAGCAAAAGCAGCTCATCAAAAATGCCACTGGTCAAGCACTGGATACCATCAAAATTTCCAACATCATCAACAAAATCATCATTGACAATGCTGAAAAGCAGATTCAGTTCAATGTCATTGACAAAGAAGGCATTTTGTTGGCCATGAAGCTGCAAAATGTGCAGTCCAATGAAGAGCAGCAATTGATGAACAAAGTATTGCAGCAATTGCAAACATTGGATGCAACATCATCTTTGACTAAAACAGTACAGCAACACAGCATTGAATTGCAATTGGCAAGCCCTTCTTTGCAGCGTGATGGTGCTATCAACAGTGAGTTCATTGAACAATTCAAAGACAAACAATTGTCCAATACAGACATCATCAGCCAGTATTATGTGTATGACATCATCAAATACATTGAGAGTTTCAAGCTGGGCAAAGATACAATCAGTTTTGCAGAAACCAGCAATGCCAAGGATTATGCTGTCATTGTGCATCATTTGCCAGCAAGTTTGGTTGGACTGGTAGCAGATTTTGCTGCAGATTCCAAGCAAATAGTCAACAAAGTGTTCCAAGAGCACAATGTGCCACTGCAGAGCGCTGCATTTTGAGGATAAATAACAGGGATGAATGAATCTCTGTTACAATCCATAGTTACTGCACTTGACCAAATTACTACTCGCATTGGTCAAGCTGCTGACACATTGCAGCAGCAAGCACAGAAGATGCAAAAATCTGCGGTCATTGATACTGCAGACAAGCAGCAGATGGAACAGCTGCAAGAATTGAGAGATCAAAACAAGCAGTTTCAGACCAGCATGTTCAATGTGCAGAACATCTTGTCTTCGTTCATGGGCAAGCAGCAGCAGCAAATTGATGAAGAGTCTGTACGCAACAGAGTAGCAGACAGCCAAGTACAAAATGTTCGCATCATTGGATTAACTGGTGATGTTGCACAGTTGTTGACCAGCAATGCACGCAACAGCAGTCAACAAGAGCAGCAAAGTGGTGGTTTGTTGATGCGTATGTTGATGCCTTTGTTGGGATTATTGGGTGCAGCAGGTGCATCCATGGGAGCATTTGCAGCAGGGCCAGGACCAGTGGGTAGTTTGCTGGCTGCAGTTGGTAAATTTATAGATGTTGTAACAGGTTTCAAAAACAAAATTGGTGCATTTGCAGACATGTTGGGCAGAATTCCTGATCAAATTTTTAGTTTCTTTGGCAAAAGTTTTGATGATTTATTGTCTGGCATCAACAGTCGCATTGAAAGGATGTTTCCAACAATTGCAGCAAAGCTTTCAGACATTGGTGTAAGCATAGGCAAACGTGCATCAGACATCATTGATTTGGTACCCAATGGATTCAGACGCATTGCATCCATGGTAGGTAGTGCATTGGGTATTGTATTCAAAGGTGGCATCAAAGGTCTCAAATTCATTCCATACATTGGCAATCTTGTCAATTTCTATTTTGCATATCAAAGATTCTCTACTGGTGATATATCAGGTGGTTTCATGGAGTTGGCATCTGGTCTTGCTGATTTTGTTCCAGGCATAGGCAACATATTGGGCATTGGTTTGGATTTGTATTTGATGTACAGAGATGTTGCTACACCTCCTGAACCATCCAGTTCACTGGCTCCTGGTATGTTTAAATCCATGCTGCAAAGCATCAAAAGTTTCTTTACAAGTGCTCTTAGCAATATACCCAACATGCCTGTGTTGGGCAACATTTTTAGATTTGGACAAGGCATTCAACGCATATTGTCTGGTGATGTAGCAGGAGGCATGAGACAGAGTATTGAAGCAGTAGTAGGGTGGATTCCATTTGCAGGTGGAGCTATTTTGCAAGCATTTGATGCACTGTCTTCTTTCTTTACAATGTCTGCTGAACCCATGAATGCAGCATCCAATGTTGCACCCAGTTCATCACTAGGATCTACCATTGGTGGATACATCAGACAAAAATTCAGTGCCATGGGTTCATTTGCACGTGGAGCCATTGCAGCTGTTGGTGGACCATTAGCAGCCATGTTTGCATCATTTGGTGTCAGTGGAGATGCTGATTTGTCCAGCATGATGCGTCAAGATGGCAGCAGTGCCATTGTACAAAACATTGATCAAGTTGGCAATGACATCAACAGTGCATATGCATCTGCTGTTGGCAGCCTCAACCGCAATGGCATCAGCAAACTCAAAGAGTTGGATCCAACTTTGCAAAGCTTGAATGCCAATCTCAATTCACTCAGTGTTGGTTCACTCAGTCAATTGCAAGACAAAATGTCCAGCATCAGCAGTGTTGCACAACAAGCAGCACAAAATACACAACTCATCAGTGAATTTGCATCACGTGCATCAGTCAACATGCCAACTGACATCTCTGGTGTTACTGCAGATATAACAAGTGAGCAAAATGTAACCAACAGCATTCTTTCAGACTATTCCAACAATTCACAAGCTCTCATGAGCAGATTGCTGGAAGCCAACATTCAACAAATCAATGCACTCAACATCATTGCTCGCATCATGGATGCCAAGTCTTTTGATGTCAATGTCAATCCACAAATAAATGTGCAAAGTGCAGGTGGTGATGCTGGTGACCCTATTACTCAAGGCAATGCGCATGGCCCTGAATAAATAACAACATGGGCAATATCTTCAATTTGCAACAACAAAATACGCGCAACTCTAAACTTACTAGTGCGCAAACCAATCGCATCATTGCTGTTCCAGTTAACAATGTAACACCTGCCAGTGTTCTGAGACAAGTTGAGAGCAGACCTTTGCAAGGATTGCCTAAAAACATCAGCAGAACCATCAAGCAAGTCAATGTAAAAAATACACTGCCGACCATTACAACATCCAAAGGTCTCATTGATGTCATCAATAATTTTGACTGGACAACTACACCATCTCGAGCTGGTGCAGGACAAGATTTCAAAGTGCCATCAGTCAGAATTCAAGAGTTTGAGATGGACAGATTGAGTGTCGTAAAATCCATACAATATCAATTGCAAGCATTTTCATCAGCAATAAGTGATAGTCAAGCTGCAGTCAATCAATTGGTTCAAGGTGTTAGTAAATTGACAAGCAATGCAGCACAAGCAAATAATGCTGCTGCACCTGGTGATGTTGGTGCAAATTTTGCCAAAACAGTAATAAATAATATTGCAACTGTTGCAAATCAAGCTTCAGGAGCAACAACTTTCCTTACAAATCTCGGCAACAACGTTAGCGAGTTTTTTCAAGGCTTTGTAAATGAAGTTAGTAATGCTGGTGGCAGCACTGATAGAAGTACCTCACAATGGCTGAGCATGCTCAATGGTTTATATTCACTCAATGCTACGCAGTTTGAATATATTTTTCCATACTTTGAAAATCGTGCCATGGATGCCAATCCAAGATTTGCAAATTTTGATGCTGTTTTGAAAGGTAAATTCAGCAAAGAAATTGCAAGCGGTATGATGGGAATGGCTCAAGGTTTGAGTGATGCAGTAGAATTGTCACAACCAGGTGTTTACATTGAACAACCACAACTCATGGACATCAGCAGTGCAGGCAGTTCAGACATCACTGTAACTTTTCCACTGCTCAACACATTGAGTTTTGAAGGTGCAGTCAAAAATTATCAACTGTTGTGGTTGTTGGCATTTCAAAACAAACCATACAGAGAATCAAAAACAGTAGTATCACCTGCCAAAGTTTATCGTGTTTATATACCAGGCATCAAATACATGCACTTTGCACACATCAGCAACTTGAGTGTAGATTTTTTGGGTGTCAGAAGAACAGTCAGAATTCCAATGCCTACTGTTGCAGGAACACCCAACCAAGTCAATGTTGTTATGCCAGATGCTTACAAAGTTTCTGTTACATTTAAATCACTGACAACTGACATGGGCAACATGATGATTGAACAACTCAAGAGAGGAGCACAATTCTGATGGCCAGACAAAACGACATACCACAACTTGCCAACATTGCACCCACCAGATATGAAAACATATTTGATGTGTATCAAACAACAGATGGCAACAATTATTACTACTACAACTTGAGCAAAAGAGTAAATTTAGAGATTGGCAGCATAGATCCTGAGTTTTTAGACTACTATATCTGCAATGGTGAGCAACCACTAACAACCATCAGCTACAGAGTTTATAGCACCATTGACTTGTGGTGGCTCATTGTGTCTCTCAATCAATTGAATCCTGTCCAAAATGTACCAGCTGGCTCAACAATAGCATTCATCAAACCAGAATACATAGACAATGTATTGCAAATAGTAAACTCATGATTCAAAACATTGGTAACATCAGATATGACTACAATGTCAGCATCAAGACATCTGGCTCTGTAAATGCAAATGCCATTGCTCTCAATGCTGATGCTGTCAATTTGTCCATTGTAGACAACGTCTTTCAACCATTTGTCAGCAGCACAATGGTTATCACAGATGCATCTAAATCCATTCAACCCAGCGGCAATGGTGATGATGAAATCAACATTGATATAACACAATTGGATGATGCACAAAAGTTTGGCAGCTCATCCAATGCAGGTAATGCTTACAAAAAAATCAAAGGTAAATTTTTTGCTTACAAAACCAAAGCCAGCAATGATTCTGTTACAATGGTATTGACACATGCTCTGGAATCAGAATTATACAATGCAGCAGATGTCAACTCATCAGATGTTGCAGGTGCAAAAGATTCTACATTGCTGAGTGATGATGAGAGAGCAGCTTATACAGGAGATCTCATCAAAGCAATTTTGACACAAAATTTAGGTGCACAATACATTGGATCTGCGTTCAATCAAGGCAATCGCAAAAAGTTTTATTATACAACTGCCAATGAGCGAGCCATCAATGCTGTTCTTTATTTGAGAAACATACATACATGCTCTCAAAATGTTCCATGCATCTTGTCTCATAGCACGTATACAGACAAAATCAGCTTTGTGTCCTTGGCTGATTACTTTAAAAATCATCAAAATTATCTCATGGGTGAATCATTTGTGTATTCAGCTAAATCAGCAGGTACATTGGATTCTGCCAAAGCAACCAAGTTGCCTGCAGGTGCAGGTCCCATTTTGGCCAATTTCAGTGAAATCCAAGGTGAACCAAGCATTACACCTTTCACAGATGCATGGATGTATCTGTCCAACAGTAAAACCATGGTCACAGACAGAAGCAACAAAACACAATCCAACTATGCTGTAGGCACATCCAGCAAAGTTGAAGAATTCAATAAAATTTTTGTTGATCCATTCAAGAAAATATACAATGCAGTTGCTGCATTTACATCATCTGTTGACAATGATGTAAGCAATGCATACAGCAGACCAACATTTACAGCAGAATCCAGCAATTTCAATGCTACTCAAGAGAGCAATACGATGATTAAAAATTTGTTGTTTGGTGGCAACATCATCAGATTCAATGTAGTAGGTGCTCCATGGAGAAGAAGTGCAACATTTGTTGATATAACTGCACAAGGCATTTCCAGTCCAGAATACAACAAAAAAATTGCTGGCAGATGGTTTGTTACTCATGTGGAACATAAATTTGACCGCAGCAAAGGATATACCAATTACCTTGAGTGCGTTAGACCATACAATGTTGCGTAAATACTAGCATGGTTCTTGCATCTACAAAAGCTCCTGAAATTATTTTTGCCACTGCCAAAGTGAGTCCAGAATGGCTGCAAAAGCGTACCAACATGTGTCAAGCATATTTGGATTTCAAAACAGAGTATGACTTGGCATTTGCATACAAAAAGGCATTGGAATCACCAACTCCCATTGATGCATTTCGCAACTTTGCTAAACAGTTGACCATTGCTGGTCCCAACTTGGATCCTCAAATGCTGGACTTCTTCAGACAAAAGATCACCAATGCATTGCCACCAAGGCTTGCAAAGCTTATTGAAGATGAGATGGCTACTGCCTTGGATAAAGCCAGAGATTACAGCAGAGATTTGACTCCACTGGTTTTTGAACCCAACACCAAGTTTTCTGGACCCATTTACAATGATGCTAATTTTTTGAGCAAATTGGGCAGAGATTTGCTCAATTGCAATGCTCCATGCAATTACTTTTCAGCCATCAGTGACAGCATTGGATCCATTGCCAATGCACAAAGCAAATTATCCAACAACACTGCACCCATTTGGGATACCACTATACAATTGCTCAATGCACCGCTCAGCATGGCTGGTCAAACATTGAACAAAATTGCAACATCATCACAGCAACTGGTGGCAGAAGCAGCAACCAGCACCATCAATACATTCAGACAAGGTGTATCACAGTTGTTCAGCAGTGAAAAAAAGCAACAATTGCAAGAGCAATTGGAAAAAGGTGAATCACCTGCCAATTATTCAACAGGTGATTTGTTTGTCAATGATCCATCAGCATATTTTGAAACTCAAAACAATGCTACTGAAATGATTGGCAAAATCAAAAATACATTGGGTGACTGCTTCAGATTGTTTGAGTTCAACTACAGATACAATGCACTGGATTCAGCCATGAATTTTGAAAAAGCCATGCCAGGCACTTGGCAGGTGGGTGTTGAAAAAGACAGAGGACGTGAGTTGTCTGTGAGTGGTACACCTGTGTTGGCAGACTCATCACTAGTAACCAAAGCACCACTCTTAGTTGCCAACAAAGATGCATTCACCAATTTGAATAGTCTTGATTCAGCTCCACCCAACTACAACACTCAAAATCCAGAGCAGAGAACCTCTCGCTTGAAAAAGGTTATTCAGAAACTACAACGGATTCTGCCTCAATAGCACCATCTGCATCTTTGAGCAGTTTCATGAGATCTTGACGAGACATCAACAACTTGGTGTTGTTATCATCTTTAGCAATTTCTTTGCGAGCTTGAATTTCCATTTCTTTGACTTTGACAGTTGTATTGATCTTCTTGTTGTTAACTGCAATCTTGCTGAGAGTCTCAATGGCACCATTGGATGCATTGATGAGTTCAGCCATGGCTGCGGCTGATTCTTCACCTGGTGATGCAGTCAAAAAGTCTCTGTACTCATCCAAAATTTCCATGCTCTTGGTTACCAAATCAGCAGTCTTATCAATGACAAACTGCTCCAACTGATCTGGAGTTAGATTTGGCACTTGCTCAATTTGTTTTTTAGCAGATGGCAAACTTTTGAGTTGACTGAGAATGTTTTCAACTTCTGGAATATCTTGGCTCATGATGTGTATTTAGTGCATTGATTTCAAAAACATAGGTGTTAATATATGGTATGAAATCTGAACCATACTTACTATTTGAAAAGACTCACCCTGATGCCAAGCTGCCTGCAAAAAATCATCCAGATGATACAGGCTATGATGTTTATTGTGCAGAAGACAAAGTGATTGCTGCACGTGGTTCTGCTGTTGTAAATGTAGGCCTCAAGTTTGCTAATATTCCAACTGGGTGGTGGGTAAAAGTAGAAGGCAGAAGTGGTCTTGGTTTTAAGCACGGTATCATTCCACATCCCGGAATTATTGACAATGGATATCGTGGCGATGCTGGCATCAAATTGTACAACAACACTGATGTTGATTATCAAGTCAAATCAGGTGATCGCATTGCACAGTTTGTATTGTATCCATTGGCACCAGACTTTGTTGTTACATTTGGCGAGACTCAACAATCATCTCGTGGTGAAAAAGGATTTGGCTCTTCTGGCAACTAATATACATTGACACATGAACTACCAATCTCTCTGGATTGAAAAATACCGTCCGCATTGCATTGATGACATTGTCATGGATGCAGACTCAAAAAACCTCATCAAGCAATATTGCAGTCAGCAAGAAATTCCCAACATCCTGTTGGTAGGCAATGCTGGCATTGGCAAGACCAGTTTGGCACGCATCATTGTGCATGACCAACTCAAATGCCAATTCTTATACATCAATGCATCAGATGAGAGCGGCATTGATACCATTCGCAACAAAGTCATTGGATTTGCTCAAACCAAGAGTTTGGATGGCAAAATCAAGATTGTGCTATTGGATGAGTGTGATGGACTGACTGATTTCTCTCAACGAGCATTGCGCAATGTCATGGAAGAATATGCCAAGCATACTCGCTTCATCTTGACAGCCAACTATGAGCATCGCATCATTCCTGCTTTGCAAAGCAGATGTCAAACCATGAGACTCAAACCAGATCTAAAAGATGTGGTCATGCGCTGCTGCAGTGTATTAAAACAAGAGAACATCAAGATTCAAGATGCTGATAAACCAATGTTCATTGACATCATCAAAGCCAGCTTTCCTGATATTCGCAAGACCATTGGAGAACTGCAGAGAGCTTGTGTGTCCGGTGAGTTTACAGTCAAACAATGTTCTGGTAGCAATGAATTCTCACAACAGCTGCTTGATATGTTGAAACGCAAGCAGGATTGCATGCAAATCAGAGAATTCATCATTGCCAATGAGAGTCAGTTCAGCAATGATTATCCTGGATTGCTCAAGTCATTGCTGCATACTGTATATGCAGATGCAAGCATCAAAGACAAGCAAGTATACATCTGCAACATTGCAGAACATATGTATAGATCAGCTTTTGTCATGGATCAAGAAACCAATGCATTTCACTGCATCATCAACATTACGACATGTATTTGACGTAGTAGTTGGTATCTTTGCTTTCAGATTCACCTTTGGCAGGGATCTTTTTGTTTTTCTTGGCAAGATCCAACTCAGTCTTTTTGAGCTTCATATTGCCAGCATCAGTCATGCGGGTTTGTTGAGCATTGAGTTGGTTGCTCAAATTCAGCATTGGATCTCCTGAATCTGCTACTTTGTGAATATCCACAAGTTCTGGCTTGAGAGTAATCATGTTGTCTCTCTTGATGGCAGAAGGAATTGGATCCAAATTGACACCGGTGCTGATGCGATCCAGCATGTCTTGACTTACTGTGGTAGTACCAAAATAACGACCACCACCGTAGTCAATGGCAATGTCAAGAAACACAGTACCATTGGTATTGTTTTCATTGCCAGGCTGTGCACCTGGATATTCATTCTTGATGTACACTACTTTGAGATTCATTTCTTTGCCCATGTCAGCAATCTCTTTGATGCGTTGCTTCATTTCATCAGAGCATTTTTTGAAGTAATCTTTGGTAACAAAGCCATCTACAAATTTGACTACATCACCAACCAGAAACCCTTGTCTCTGGTAACGGGTGAGCATGGATTCAACTAGAGGTAAAAACTTGTGATTCATTACAGATTATTTATGCATCCTGGTGCTTAAATAAGAGTGTGGCCAATATTAATGTAAATTTTCAACAAGTAAAGCCTATTCTGCGCGTTCCTGCACCACAAACCA
>Ga0214921_10004737_pt1 | contig 19771 bp, 17 predicted proteins | sample LL1505_MetaG_FD_177992 | JGI IMG/M metagenome (GOLD analysis project Ga0214921, IMG submission 177992) | Freshwater microbial communities from Lake Lanier, Atlanta, Georgia, United States - LL-1505 | ecosystem: Environmental > Aquatic > Freshwater > Lake | place: USA: Georgia | collected...
ACGCATGCATTGCTGTCCTTTTAAACCCTATTGGTAGTTGTAGATAAAAGGTGATTAGCTGAGGCAATTGTTGCAGGGTTCCTTTTTGTTCTAAGGCGGTAAGGGCTTCGCGAAATTCAGTTTCACTCTCTACCTGCAGCTGGGTTATTGGGTCCTTATTAATTTTGGCCATGCGATTCAATGTATTGCGTTAAATAAATATACTCTTCCACGTTCAACTGCTCCGGTCGTTTTGAAGAAAGCTCCGCCGGGAGCGCGCCGCAAAGATTTTTCAACGAATTTCTTAAGGTTTTTCTTCGTTGATTGAAGGCTGTTTTTACCACAGAAAAAAACAAGGCCTCGTTGCACGGAAGCTCACTGCGCTCATTGCGTATACAGCGAATCACGCCCGAAACCACCTTGGGTGGTGGATAAAACGATCCCGGTTCAATCGAGAATAGATACTTTACTTCATAGAACGCTTGAACGAGCACGCTCAAAATTCCGTATTCTTTACTCCCTGGCGGTTCAGCGATTCTCCGTGCCACTTCTTTTTGAAACATGCCTAAAATGAACGGGATTTGCTGCCGATGCTCCAAACACTTGAACAGGATTTGCGAAGAAATGTTGTAGGGAAAATTCCCCACAACGAAAATTGGCCTCGTTTGAAAATAATGCGTAAGATCGGCACGTAAAAAATCAGCTAAATGAGCCCCCGTAAAATCCGGATATGTCTGTTTCAGGTAATCAATGGATTCGTGATCAATATCGAAAGCATGGAGTACCAGATCTTTTCGTTCCAGTAAATATTTGGTAATAGCTCCTTTTCCTGGGCCTATTTCCAAAACCGAAGTAGGTGTTTCACAAGGAGGAATGGCATCCACTATTTTTTTACAAACCGCCTCATTGATTAAAAAGTGTTGCCCCAGATGTTTCTTGGGAGTTACTTTCACGGTTCCAGGGTATTGATGACGTTCATGGTCGTTCGGAAAGCTACAAATTTTCCATCGTACCGCGAGGTATGTTCCTGTTGAAGCCGTTGCGCAAATTCATTAAAATACCGATCAAGACTTGTCGCATTTTTGGCCCAATAAAGTACGGAATAAGTGCATTCGCCGGGTTCATTCCCGTTTACCTTTGATATTAAACAGCGTAAAAAACACGCCGATTTCAACACATCGGGTATATGCGTATGTTGCATCCAATGCAACCAATCGGTCTCAATGCTTGGGTCTAGACTAATGGTAACGTTATACAAAACGTTGGAATTATAGATCAAGGAATCTTCCATAAGAGGTGCGGTCTACATTAGGCGCAAAGGTAAAAATTTTGTTCGGGAGGATTTTTTAATATCTTTGAGGGAACTCAAAACCTTTTTTTATGAAAAATTCTTACCTCGTTTTCGCTTTTCTAACGGTTTTTACGGCCGTTTCTTTCGGGCAATCTTGCGTTCCTGGAGCTAATTTTGTCGACTCTACCTATGGTATTTGGCCCGATACGGTTCAGAACCTTCCTCCTGCCGCGGCAAATGTGGCTTATACCACCGATTTGAATTTCAAAGTGCCTGCCACGGTAACCGCTGGATTGGATCCTTCCGGCCAATTTGTGGGGTCTCCTATTCAAGGTTTTTCTGTTACGGGAGTGCAAGGCTTACCTACGGGATTTAATTATGCGTGTAATAATGCCAACTGTCAATACGCTGGAGGAGCCAATGGATGTGCGAATATTTGGGGGACAACCGCCACCACGGGAACCTATCCTGTAACGATAAACGTGAGTGCAACAGTATTAGTATCGCTTATTCCTGGACTTCCTCCGGCTCCAGTTACTCAATCGGTTTCTTTTTCAGGTTACAAAATAGTTGTTGGTAACGCTGGATTCATAACTGAAATAATTGAGCCTTTAACTGTTTCCCCTAACCCTACAAACGGTTTGGTAACCGTAAAAGGCGTGCAGGGTCATACCTTAACACTAAGCAACTTGAGCGGACAAATTCTCCTTAAGCAAGCGGTTGAGGGAGTTTCAAGTGTGTCACTTCCTTTAGCCGACTTAACCAGCGGCATATACTTCTTGAAGGTTTACGGAACCAACGGTGTTGAAACTGTACGGTTGTTAAAAAACTAAATCACCTGATTTAATTAGGAAAAGGCCGCTGATTGCGGCCTTTTTTATTGAAGGGCATGTTCAATTACTTGATAAATTTCCCAGGTGCTCTTGTCATAAACGTACACCAAAACATGCATGTTTGCGGCATTAAAATTCCCATCGAGTTGGTTGGGCACCACAAAAGAATAATTCACATAGTATTTTCCATTGGTTAGCTCCGCGTTGGTCAATGTTTTGCCAAATGGCGTATGATTCAAGTTCCCCCGATGAATGTCGCGATGGATGTAATTTGGATTATGGCTGTTATCGGACATTTTTTGATCTCCAATTAAGGAATCCTCCACGATGCAGGCAACCACGGCGAGTTCATTGTTCAAATTTGGGTCAAGTTTTTCAATTTCTACGTGTAAAAAGGCGCCCTTGGTGCTAGGATAATAATTGAGCGCGGATTGCATGTTGACTTTAAGGATGTTCTGACTCAAGGCATTTGTAACCATCCCCGTCCAGGCGCCAGGACTCTGGAAAAGCACCCCTCCATTGTTGATTCGACTTATAGTCCCCCTTGGATTTCCAATAAATCCGCCGTCATTTGCCCCAAAATACTGGGCAATCGCGATTCCATCAGTATTTGTGAAATCGGTTGGATAGCCCCCCGCAGCATCCACTACCTGAAAATCCCCAATTCCTGTGGGTCCAGCATGAATGGAAAGCGGAAATACCCTTGCCGGATTTGCTACATGCAAAGCGTGGGCTAAATCAGCCGCGGCAGGGCAATAAATACACTTATGTCCCGTAAAATCCTCCACCAAGAGGTTACGATTGAGGTTGGTGTTTTGGGTAAACGTTGGCCATTCGTTCGCGAGATAATTGCTCCAATTACCTGGATAAAGCGAAGTGTCTAAATCCGAACCTGTAGAGGGTGGATAGGGGTTCTTGACATGATCGCAAGAGGAGAAAAATAAAAGTGCTAAAAACAATATTCCCAAAAAACGCTTCATACTTAAAAACTTTGGGTGAAACTTAAGGTTAAGCCATTATTGGCAGGTACGAATCGGCACACCCCTCCAACACAGAAAAGCCCGGCGCGCTGTCGTCCATAGGAGAGCATGATCCGTGTGGATTCATGGATGTATCCGCAAGTAATGTTTGGATAATTAACCCGTTTATCGGGATTAGGGTTCCCGTAATTGTATTGATTTAAGAAACTTACAAAATAACTCGGCGCAACCGTATATTCAAGCAGGACTGTGGCCCAGTTCCCTTTATCATTGATCATTCCATTAGGCAGTTTATTGACAAACATTCCTTGCAACTCCATCCGTAAGTTATGCTTCGCATTCATTTTATACGAAGCTTCCACAACCCCAATGTGGGAACTTATTATCCCTTTCGCGTCGTTCGAAACTTTTGCAACGTCGTTGTTGATGGTAATGTTAAAATACGAGAAAATAAGCAGGAGTTTTTTGTTGATTTTACGAGTAATATTCGCATTAATATCGCGCCAATAAAGGCTATCACTTTTCTGAAAAAGGTGGGAACTATAAGTAATGCGGCTTGAGTCGTTCGGATTAATTCCTGAGGTGTTTCGAATCGGGCGATAGGCTGTTGAAGCATTTACTCCAATGGTGGTTCCGTATTTTCCTCCCCATGAAGTTCCTTTTTTGATTGTATACACAAGGTCTGCTTGGTACGCCACTTCCCCCAAGGGTTGGGTTGCATAAGGATATAACGTGGCTACAAGATTGTACGTATGCGTTTTATTGAGGGCCGGAAGATAATTGATAAAGGCATCTTGAAGGTCTTTATTGCGATCAGAACGATAACTCATGTTATCGACGGATTTACCTGAAATGGAAAATCCAAACCCTTTTTTAGAATACCCAAAATTGGCAACGGCCGCATGGCCGTAATTATAAATTTTTCCATTATCCAGGGATGGGTCTTGTTCTTTTTTTATGTATTCGCCGTCGAGTGTAAAGTTCTTGTAAATAAGCTTAGCCCTACCTCCATATGCACCAACGTTTTCAGGCAAAATGAGCGCGTCATCGTCGTCTTTTTGATATTTACTGACAAAAGAAGCTCCCAAAACAAGCGTTAATGGAAATGTCCCTAATGATTTTTCAAACGCCGAATTTATGTTTATTTCCCCGTCCAAGCCTCGGACAATTCCATCGCTGTAAACGACTTTTCCACCAACGAACGAAACGCGTTGTTTACCATAAACCCCTTTCAATTGAATCCCTTTAATGGGTTTAAAAATCAATCGAATTCCATCCATTACATTATCGTACCCCAAGGCACGATCCTCGTAAATTCTAAAGGATAAACCGTTTCCAAATTGTTCGTAAAAATTCCCAACAGTAATATCCACTTTTGCATTTTGGTATCCCACATATCGGTATCCAAGGCCTGTACCATCAAATCGATTGGGATATCCTTGAATTCTGGGTAAATAACTTTCTAAGCGCACACCTGCCTTAAATCCTCCGTTGGTGTAAAATACATTCATGTAGGAGTTAATCAATCCTTTGGATGGAGGTTGAAACGCGTTGATGGTGGGGTCGTTGTTTAAGTATTGAAACGTGGATTCCATGTTTCCGGAAAAATTTCCTTGAGCCCACAAAACATTTAACCCGAAAAGCCCACAAAGCAGGGTAAAAAGGCGGTTATTTTTCAGCGGTAAGCTTTTTGATTTCTTCATACAAAATTGCTTCATCCCCGGGCATGTAATTGTTGTGCGTGTAAACGATATTTCCGTCTTTATCCAATAGGAAAGTATGAGGGACGTTGTTTACCCCCATGCTTCGTTTAAAATCCCCGTTGGGATCCAAAAGCACCGTGTAATCCCATCCTTTGCCGTCGGCGTATGTTTTTACATCGCGTTTTGTTTTTTCATCGTCGATGGAAACTGCAACCAGCGAAACCCCGGTTTCAGCTTGCCAATCTTCGTAAAGATCATGAATTGCCATAAGTTCTTTTTTGCACGGAGCACACCAAGTGGCCCAAAAACTGATCACCACCGGACCACTAAAGCCCAATGCGGAGGTATTGAATATTTTGCCATTAATGTCTTTTAAGCTTACCGAGGGAACTTTTTTTCCCGACAAGGAATCGGACGCTGTATGCTGACCGAATAGCGCGGTGAAAGAAAAGAGGAAGAAAATGCACAATAATTGTTTCATAACGAAGTTTTTAGTTCCACCATCAAAATTAACGCCGACAACAAAGTTAAATTATTTTTTTTCTTTTATGCTATTCGCCTTGTTAATGTGCCTTGCTTTGGCTATATTTGACTTTTACAGAAATTTTATGCTAAAAACGTACTTCTCCATATTCATGTTTCTATTGTTAGGTTACTATCAAGCCCAAGACAATATTGTTATTAACGTACAAGGCCAGGTCAACGATTTATCCTCGGGTGCCGCACCCTATGCTACAAATGCTCCTTCTGCGGCCGCTTTTGATGTTACTTTTGAAATTCACAACAATACGGCTTCCAATCAAAAATGGCGCATTACGCGCTCGCAATTGTTGGTTCCTGCGGGATGGGCGGATGGCCTGTGTTGGGGGCACGCCTCCGATCCTTTTGGCGGCGCCTGTTATTCAAGTACCCAAATGACCACCAACCCTTGGACAACCCCTGGCGGAGCCGCGGTGCTGTTTGACCTCTTACCCGGTGAATACGGAAAACTAAAGGCCGACTTCGATCCCGCGGATGGTGTTTCCGGTTTTGCTCACTATCGTTATTATGTTACCAATAGTGCGGGGTTGTCATACTTGGACTCCGTGGATGTTATGGTGGATTATGTAGCTGAAAACAAAGTGGTTAAAGATCCGGTTAGCGTTAGTATAGTTCCAAATCCTGCCGACGACTACCTTCAATTATCTACTTCGAATTCGGAGTCTTTTCACTACAAAATCGTGGATGCCTTTGGGGCGGTTGTCATGAAAGACGTGCTTACAGGCTCCAAAAAAATTACTACCTCTGAGTTCAACAGCGGTGTTTACTTTGTCTGCTTTGAGAGTAATTCCTATAAGCCTTTTACCCGAAAAATCATCATTCGCCATTAATGGCGGACTCCGATAATGTCAAAAAAAAAACCAGGAAGGAAGCAAACAACTGCAAATCCTCCAAAAGATAGTTTTGGGAATACGGTAATGGCCGTTTTCTCTAAAAACCCTACTTCCGAGTTGTCGCATAAGCAGATGTGCTATTTGTTGAATGCCAAAACCCCTATGGAGCGTCAACAGGTATTAGACGCACTTCAGCGTTTAGTTTCAAAACAACAATTGGAGCGGGTGAATGTCCACAGTTTCTCATTAAAAAAGGGGGAAGTTTTTGAGGGGGTTTTCGAATTGAACAACAAAGGCTTTGGTTTTGTCCGTCAAGAATCTCAGGATAATGATGTGCTGATACGAGAGGAAAACAAGGGCCCTGCCATGGACGGCGATCGAGTACAGTTTTCAGTCTTTAAAGATCGAAATGGGAAACGCGAAGGAGTTATACTTTCCGTAATTGAACGTTTCCGTTCGCAAATGGTTGGCACCCTTAAGGTTCAACAAGATAAGGCCATCCTTTACCCAGACGGCATAAAATATGGAGTGCCTGTCGCCATACCCATTGACCAACTTAACGGGGCCAAAAACGGCATGCGCGTCGTGGTTAAAATCGCATCATGGCCTGAAGACAAATCCCAACCTCTTGGAGAAGTCGTTGCCTTATTGGGTTTTCCGGGTTCTAACGACTCAGAAATGATTTCTATCCTTGTTAACCAAGGTTTCGACCCTTACTTTCCTGATGAGGTTTTGAAAGAGGCCAGTATGATTTCAACGGAAATTTCATCGGGAGAATTGCAACGCAGAAGCGATTTGCGCGACGTATTAACGTTTACGATCGATCCTGTTGATGCGAAAGATTTCGACGACGCATTATCCTACCGAACCACAGAACAGGGCACCTTAGAAATTGGCGTTCATATAGCGGATGTAGGCCACTACATTCGAGAGGGTTCTCCATTAGACAAAGAAGCGTTGAAGCGTTCTAACTCGGTTTATTTAGTGGACCGTGTTATGCCAATGCTCCCCGAACAACTTTCCAACGTTTTATGTTCCCTTAGGCCTCTGGAGGACAAATTGGCTTTTTCCGTGATTTTTGAATTTAATGATCAAGGAGAAATTTTGAAACATCGCGTTGAAAAAACGGTGATCCATTCGAATCGCCGGTTTGCATATGAGGAGGTGCAAGAAATCATTGAAGGCAGGGAGGATGAATATGCCCCGATCATCCATAAAGTGAATTCCTTTGCAAAACAAATGCGCGCGCAACGCTTTAAACAAGGTGCATTAAACCTCATCTCCGAGGAACTGCGTTTTGTGCTTTCCGAAAAAGGAGAACCTACAGCGACCGTATTAAAAACGTCGAAAGAAGCGCATCAATTGATTGAGGAATTCATGCTTCTGGCAAATCGAACTGTCGCTGTAGAACTCACCGCCAACAAAGAACGAGGCGAAACCCATTCGACCATTTATCGTGTGCACGATCTCCCCGATCCCGAAAAACTGGGATTACTGCATTTGTTTTGTGAAAAATTTGGCCTTGAACTGGACATTGATGACCTTCAAAGCGCAGCACAAGCTATCAACGCTTTATTAAAATCTATTGAAAACGAGCCTTTTTATCCGTTGATCCAAAGCATGGTCGTTCGCTCCATGGCTAAGGCGGTTTACAGCACCAACAATAAAGGACACTTTGGATTGGCCTTTAAGTTTTACTCCCATTTTACTTCGCCGATACGTCGCTACGCCGACCTCGTGGTTCACCGTCAACTTTTTGAGAAAATAGCGCAAGGTAAGGTTGCCTTGAGGGCGAACTTAGAGGATGTTTGCAAAAAAATTTCCGCCAACGAGCGAAAAGCCACGGAAGCGGAAAGGGAATCCACCAAGTATTTTCAAACATTGATGCTCTTGGAGAGAATTGGCGATGAATTCGAGGGAATCGTGTCGGGGGTTTCTGAATATGGTATTTTTGTTCGTTTACTCGAAAATCATTGTGAAGGTATGGTTTCTCTTCAAAGCATATCCTTCGACCGTTTTTCCTTTGACCCGGACAAACATCAAGTAATCGGCAAAAAAACAGGAAAAACATTTACCCTAGGCGCGTCAGTACGTGTAAAGGTAGAAGAAGTGAGTCCAAGAAAAAGGCAAATAGATTTGTTGCTGCTCGAAGATTAAGGCATGAACATATCCTCGGCATTAATTCGTTGTAATTCGTGCCCGTTCTTATATTTTTTCTTAACTATTGACGCCCCATTTTTACCGTAAACTATTAACCAGCCATCTTTTAGCCCTTTTCTATAATGAATTTCATTCATTTTGTTCCCGCGACGATCATATTGACAAAACAGGCCGTGAAGCGCTCCCTTCTTGTAATTAGAAACCACTGCCGGAACCACGCCTCCCGGATAAAAATTAGTCCATGTACCCGTTTTTTCCCCTGAGGCAAATCTTCCTTTTTCTTTCACTTTATAATCAATTTGAGAATATGCGCGGTATTTTCCATGTTCTACACTCCGTGTTTCTTTAAATCCCATGGCAACCACGTCATTCGCGGCGTTCTTTAGCTTTTTTATTGCGAACGTGATTTCTTCCTTTTTCATGCCGTTGGTATAAAATTCTGTCCATTTTCCTTTTTTAAGATCCTTTTTATATCGGCCAAACAACTGAAGTTTCCCTTCTGGAGAAAACGAATACCAAGCTCCATTTAATTTGCCTGAGGTATAATAGGATTGGTTTTTTACCCGGCCGTTCGGCCAAAAGTTTTTCCATTCGCCTGTTTCTTTATCCAAATGGTATTTACCGTCCATAAGAAGCGTTCCGTCCTCATACCATGTTTGCCAACGACCTTCTTTCTTATCATTATCATAGGTTCCTCTTCGAAAGGCTTGGCCATCCTTATAAAAATACTCCCACAATCCCGCTTTTTTTCCTTCTTTGTAATGTGCATTATACGACAATTCTCCGGATGAAAAATAATAGGTCCAATCTCCATCTTGTAAATTGTCTTTGAAAGAGCCTGTCATTTCTAACTTACCTTCCGTCGAATTCCAAGTCCAACGTCCCTGCTTATTACCCATCGTATAACGCCCTTCAGTTTGAATCCCCCCATTCGGATAATTTACTACATAGGGGCCATCCAGAGAATCTTCCGCAAAACTTTGGGATTTTTCCAACGAACCGTCCGGAAAATTAAACACCCATTTTCCGTGTTTTTTTCCATTCAAAAACGAACCTGAGATGGCGGTAACACCTGAAGCAAGCTGTTCTATAAATGGACCGTTTTTAAGCCCGTTTTTAAATTGGTATGATTCTTTAATTGAGCCCGACAGAAAATAGCTAATCACGCTCCCATTCCCTTTAATTACCGTTTGCGTGTGATCCTTATTATTTTCGAAATACGAGATCAAATAGGTTGTGTCATTCGACACCCATTCTTCCTTCCAGAGGGATGAATCTGGGTAATAATAGAGCCATTTACCTGTAGGGGATCCCAATTCATAATACCCCTGCATTATAAGGGTTCCTGCTTCATTGAATTCCTTAAATATCGAATCGGCCACATTGAATTTGGAATAATAAACTTGTTTTATTTTCTTGTTGGGAAAATAGATGGTTTGTTTTCCATGAACTCTGTTTCGGTAGTAATTTCGTTCTTCTTCCAAGGTTCCAGACAGCGAATAGAACAACCATTTACCATGTTTTTCCGTGGTTTCTGGGTGCCGTTCATCGATGTAATAACTCCCTGAAGAATGCAGTTTTCTATTTTCAGCATCCCAATATACTTTTACTTTTGGGCTTAGGTTTTCCGAAAGCACTTTTTGAGAAAACGAGCATTTAGGAAGCAACAAGATCAGTAAAACGGGGTAAATTTTCATGTGTATTCAACATAAAGACCTCAAGTTGTTACACCTAAAGGAATTGTCTTAAAATTAAAAAAACACCGGTTCCAATAAAAGCGCAGCCAATAAGAATATTGAGTGACCTTAGCAAATTGACGGTTACGAGCGGTTTTAATTTATTCGCCAAGTAAGCCTTTAAGCAATCAACTCCAAAAAACACCGCTAAAATGATAATCACAAAAAAATAAATATGCCCACTTCCACTGTGAGATTCGACTAAATCGAATCCTTTTGCAATGATCGCTAACCAATAAATTACTACCCCTGGATTGAGTAAATTAAGGGTAAACCCCTTTAAAAAAAGTAAAGCGTGCGTTCTTCGTTGCTTTTTTACCAAATCCGTTTGAGGTTCCTGATCCTCAACAATGTCCGATGCTATGGAATGCGGATTGGATAGGGTAATTTTTTTAAACCATAGATTATAAATTCCGTAACTAAGAAACAATCCACCGCCAATAACACTGAGAAGAAAATTATCTTTCAGGGATCCTAAGCCCCGAAGTTGATAGGCAAAAAATAAAGAAAGAAAAACATAAATTATATCGCTCAATAAAACTCCGGCATCAAAAATCATAGCCGCCTTAAACCCTTTGGTTATACTTATTTCAAGCAACAAGAAAAATACAGGGCCAATCATCATGCTCAACAACAATCCTAAAACAAAGGCATGAAAAAAATAGTCCATGGAACAAATTTAAGAAATTCGGGACAGCCCGGTTTTTGACTAACCGTAAAAAATCTTATTTTTGCCCTCATTCGAACTTTATGAAAACATTAGCGGCCAAGCAAAAATTAGCAGAGATTATACAATCCATTGAACAGAACGGTATCGACGCGCCGGAATTAGTCCCTGAACTAAAATCGCTGCGCGAATTAGCAAAGCTTGAAAAAGACCCTTTAGTCGTTAAATTATTGCGTTTTACCTATGAATATCTTTTAGATAATGAGACTTTTGACGTTGAAGCACAATTTGAAGAGGATGAAGAAGGAAATCGTTTTCCTGTGGAGGGAATTGAGGATCAGGAGAATTTAATTTATCTTCTTAGTTTAATGCAAAACGCGGAACAAAAAGTGAATCGTGAAGAATTAAAAATCTACCGTGACGCATTAAAAAGTGAATTGTATTAAGCAACCATTAACTTAAAGCTAACGTCAATGCCACGAGTGGTTTTTACCTCTTAGATTTAATTAACTTGCAGAGAAATCCGGAATGCCAAACATTCCGGATTTTTTTTAGCAATAATTACAGTACTTTGCTGAGGGGGAATGTTGAAAAGGAAGGTCTAGGTCGTACATTTCGCTTAAAATCCGTTGAATAACCTGGGAGAAATCTTCCATAAACGCATCGAAATTCGTTTCTTTAAAGGCCAAATTGAAAAAGGCCTCTTTGTTTTTTTGTATTGCATAAATTCCTACCTCTGTTGGCCGAAAACCATAGTTTTTTTCAAAGAGGAAGGTATAAACTGCTAACTGTAACGCATGCTTACAAGCTCGAAAAGCGTCTCGTTCGTCTTCCTTCTGAGCATAAGTTACGTGGTCTTGGGTCACTTTCCCGCTCTTATAGTCTACCAAACGATAGGCATTTCCCACACGGTCTATGCGGTCCACAAACCCCACCCAGTGGATGGTCCGTAAATTCCCTGCCACTTGAACTTCCATAGACGTGGTTAACATCGCCTCTAATCGATGGATGTAAACCTCCTCCTGCATGGACTGAACATATGCCTTGTCGTTGCGCAACGAGTTCATAACAAATTCCAAAGCGACGGTGTGCGTTAGGTAATTTTTTCCCGAGGAAATCAGTCCTTCGTCATTGTCTAAATATGCAACAAAGTGTGCTTTCAAAACCGCTGGGGCTTTATTCATCATCGCCTCTAAATCCATTACCCTAAGTGGTGAGGGAGCAGGAGTCACGGGCACATTGTTTTTATCTCTTTCAACAAAGGGAAAATAAAGTTCTTCGAGCGTACTATGAATGATCTTTCCCATGCTTCCTAAATCTAAATCTTCCACTACCGAATCCTCTTCCCCTAATTCTGCCAAATAGCGAAAATAGAAATCCAAAGGACATTGAAGAAACTTGGAAATAGCGCTGGAAGAAACTTTTTTAGCAAAATAATTATCGAGCAGATGGACCATTTGTGGGCGCTTTTGTATGCTTGACGTCCTATATTCTTGGTTTAACGGCCGGGGAGTGGTAAACACTTGATGTGTAACTTGGATAGAAGGATTCCTTCGACAAAGTTCCATTTCCAGTTGTGCCAGATAGCGGCTTGGCTCCGAAGTTCCCATTCCTTCTGCCCCGATCGAATAAGTGATCACGCATTTTTCGGCGCGGTGCACTAACCGGTAAAAATGATGGGCAAACAATCCTTGTTTTTCACGAGGGGTTGGTAATCCAAGTCCTTTGCGCAAGTCCATCGGAATCATGGAGTCCACCCCGTTGTTGGCGGGTAACGCCCCTTCGTTCATTCCTAACACAATGACCTGTTTAAAATCAAGTAACCGTGTTTCTAACAAACCCATAATCTGAAGTCCTTGCGTTGGATTTCCGTGGTAAGCTAAGGAAAGCATCGACCAATGTTGATTAAAAAACAGTTTGAACGTTCGTAAATTCATCGCAGGCATTCCTTCCTTGGATAAATTCATAAAAGCCGTAATTCCCTGCTGAAAAACCACCAAGATTTGGGATTCAAATTCGTTGCTTTGTCCTAAGGCATCCAATAAGCCTTGATTGATCCCTTGAATGCAACGGATGGCAGTATCGTATTTCTGATTCCAGTCCTCCATTAACATGCCTATCAACGTGTCTATGGTAGAATCGAACTTGAGGTTTTCTTTTCGCTGAAAAACGCGGTTAAATTGAATTGTTTCCATCTCCCATCGAGTAATTTTATCACGCGATTGAAGCGTAATCCAAGCGGTGATAAAAGGGTGTTGGAAGAACGTTAATAAATCCTTATAATAGGCACTTTGCGACTTGAATCGCTCCTTATTTTCTTGGAAAGAAAAAATCAAATCCACCCATGATTTGAGGGGTGTTTGATTCAAAGGCATGCCTAAGGTTATGTTAGCTTGTTCTACGGAAGCTGGAATATTCTTTAAAAGGGGAATAATTAAACGCTCATCCGCCAAAAGCACCAAGGTGGAATCCAAATCCTTGGAATCCAGTTTGGCTAATTCTGTGGCTGCAACTTTCACCTGACCACTCGTCTGAGGACACGCAATTAGTTGGATATCCAAAGGTTTACTGCTTAAATGGTCCCCGAGGAATTGCGGTTTATTTATCCCAAAAAACGCATTGTTTTTTCGAAGAAACAGTCCTGCTTCATGGATCGAATTATGGAAATAGAATTCATCTGCATCAATCCAGTATGCTCCTTTTTTTGCCTGAAGAAATGCGTGTATTATTCGTTGTTCGGCTTTAGATAACGCATTAAACCCTATAAAATAAGTCGTTTTATCCGACATCAAGGATTCGGGTTGAGCCGCTCTTTTTCGAATTAACTGCGCCGGGGTCGTTTGACCTCGCTGATTCAACGTTTCAACATATTGATCATAGAGTGTTGGCAACACATCCCAAAACCCCATAAATTGTTGTTGACTCTCCGATAATTCCTTCCCTGTTTCTAGATTCCAGCTTTCGAGTTCTTTAATGGACAATAGATTCTTGAATACTTGAACAGGATCCAATAAATAACGGTTTATCTCTTCAAAATCATTCAGCACAATAGGTCCCCACGCTAGGAACGCCTCGAAGGTGAGGCTTTCAAACGTGGGAAGGGTTTTAGCTACTTCGTATAACGTAAAAATTTGGCGGGTTTTATCCAAAATGGGTTGAGTTTCCCCTTGCTGAACCAATTCTTCAATGGTCAGAATTTCAGGCAAAAAAATCGTTTTATTATAGGTTCTAACAAACTGTTCCTGTAAGTATTTTTTTGCTCGTTTGGAGGGGATAACCACGAATAAATCCTCGGGATTCGAATGATTCTGTACCATTCTATCGACACATGACTCAATAAAAGTCTTCATGGCATTAAAAAAGTTAAATAGTTGGATGGGTTGATGACGTATATGGGGATATCTGGATAGTATTTAATAAACAAGGGGGGTGGGTTTATTGCGCGTTTCGTTTTCCAAAGGATAAGGTACCCTTTTTTTGAACCATCTTCCGAAAAAACCAATAAATCAATGGATTGCCGCGTATGGGATTGCCAAAAGAAGTATGCGTTTTTTACCCCGTTTTTCTGATCTTTTTTGATTAATTCGGAAATTATCCAATTCTTCCATAACTCCATCACATCGGCTCGAAAATCAAGTTCTGCCCAATTATTTCTGTAATAGTTAAGGACTCCGTTATCCAAGAATCCTACTCTAATTCCTTTCAAATATTCGTACTTTTTTCCGGTAGCATACGCTTTTAACGGAACCACTAATCCATAATCTTCCAGCATCCACACATACCTTTGTGCCGTTTCGTTGTCCGATCCGCACCACGTTCCAATCTCATTGTATGCTAATGTTTTATGGCTGTTCATTGCTAAAAAAACGAGCATTTTTTCCAAATACTCGGGTTTATTTATTCGATGTGATTTTCCACTGACCAACCAAGGCATCGCGCTTGGATTAAATGCAACACCAACCTCATTTCGCATTCCATAAACTAGTGCGCGCGACAAGAAAGAGGCTGCATTGAAAACGCCTACACGATGTATGGTCTCAGAAAAACAAGGTAAAAGAAAATACCACCCCTCCGTCCCTGCTTCTTTCGCCATTGCTTCAATGCGTAGCTTGCTTTGGCCAAATGCAAGAAATTTCAGGTTGTTTTCCCTCATCGTTTTACTTAAAAAACGGAAAGACTTGAGTCGGTCTGCATAAATAAACAACGACGTTTCCGCCTGGGAAAACAAAAAGGTAATTTCCTCTTGTTGTAACTTATTAAGACGGTTCACTAAGGCCTTGTTTGAACAATCAAAGACGTGAAAAGAAGATAAATGCGCGGTTACTTGAAGCGTCAATTCCTCTTGAAACGGGGTAAAAACAAACAGAAAAGGCACATCAAAGAACTTTTCCAGGTCGGAAGATGGAATTGCTTTCATTCTATAACAACGCTATTAAAAAACTGGGCAGGCCGATCCGAATTCATGAACTTATTTCCGCCTTGGCAACTGATAACCAACACTTTTTTTTCATTGACGAGAACTCTTTTCCAAGCCAAACGTTCCGGATAAGCATCGCTCAATCCTTGCACATATTCTGTTCCGTCATCCAAAACTCCCAAAGTATACGTTCCTTTCAGGGGCGGGGTAATGAACAATTCTGCACATTCTAACAACGAAAACGCAGTATCTCTTGGGTACCAATGCAGTTCATACGTGTTTCCTTGACCCAGCTCCTTGAAAACTAGCCCCTCATAAACCTTTCTTGGTACCCCAGGAAACGTTGCTTTGATCAGACTCCCATCAAGGGTATCTAAGAATTCAACATTTCTTGATGTAGGAAAACCTATGCGTTGATTGGGATTCGAAATCGTTAAGGACATCGGCCGTAAGCGATACCCCTTACCACGCATCAGATTAATCAGCCCTTTTTCTCCATAGAGATGTCCAACCCCAACGGCACAAAAAACAGAATTTGACTTCGTTTCGGCGAAAAATCGATCCGCCATATGCTGGTTTCTTTTTTCAATTAATGCGCGATATGTTTGGTTTTGCCCTGCGAATTTACTCCGAATCAATTGGTCAATTGCGGCTATTCTTCCTTGAAAGTAATAGGTTTTCAACCACGCCTTCTCGGAGGTTCGTACCATTATATCGTTGTCAAAAAAGGGCGTTTCCCGGAGCGCTTGTGTTTGCATGCTAGGCGTTTCTAAAGCAACGACCGTTTTACCCGCTCGCTCGGCCTCTTCTTGAAAAAAAGCATCCATGAATTGCGGCATTCCATCTTCGGTCCCATAATATGTTTTCGTGGGTTCATCCGACGAAGTATACAGTTTACCGCGTTGATCAAATAGCAATGTCCGTTCTTCAATAATGGGGTTTTTATCTAAAAAGTACGCGAATAAATCTACCTCTACTGCAACTCGATTGCTCCTTTGAAATGCCCAAAATAACGAGTCGGGAAAGCTAAATAGTTCCTTGTCATTGCTGTGTAATGTTCCCCATAAATACGATTTCGTTTTGCCATTATCTACCTCCCACAATAATTCTCCCGAGGGTTCATACTTTTGTGAAAAGCCTTCAGCAAGGCAAAAAAGACACCCTATTATCCCAATCACTCCCTTCATTAGTTTAAGATTTCATGAATATGCGTGGCGCCGAAGGCATAGGGGAAATAGGCCAGCGAGGGCGCTTTTGCAGTAAGAATTAGTTTTCCCTGGTACCCTTTAAAAATGGCTCCATGCGTTTTTTGTAAGCCCATGGCAAATGCCCCATTGATCGTTAGCGCATTAAACGCCTCTTCCGGAGTTAATTTCATTTTCACACAAGCAAGTGACCAAACAAAAAATAGATTGGATGTGGGTGAGGAACCCGGATTAAAGTCGCTAGCCAAAGCGATAGGAATCCCCTCCTTAATTAAATCCCTGGCGGGTGAAAAAGGAATGTTTAAATAAAACGAACATGCTGGAAGCAAGGCCGCAACGGTTGTTCCTGATTTTAAAGCAGCCAAATCCTCCTTTTCAAGAACTTCTAGATGATCTACCGATATTGCCTCGTGTCGCACCGCAACTTCTATCCCATTTAGGGCGGTGAATTGATTCACATGAACTTTCAATTTTATGGACGTTCCTTGAATTGCATGAGCGGTTAATCGAATATCCTCTGCATCAAAATAACCGGCCTCACAAAACAAATCAATATAATCCGCTAAGCCCTCCTGGAGAACGCGTGGAATCCAACGTTGTAGGACCTCATTCATAAAACCCTCCTTGTTTCCTTGAAATTCAATAGGAAGCGCATGGGCCGCAAGAAATGTTGCTTTGATAGGAATATCCACCTGTGCTTTAATGCGTTGAATGACGCGAAGCATCTTAAGTTCATTTTCTAAGGTTAAACCATAACCACTTTTTATTTCAAGCGCTCCTGTACCTCCGGCTATCATCTGTTTTACTCTTTCCAAGGATATTCGGAATAACGCTTCCTCTGACATTTCCTGAACTTTTTTTGCGCTGTTCAAGATTCCGCCGCCTTTAGCCGCTATTTCCTGATAGGTCAATCCATTAATTTTATCTACCAACTCTTGTTCCCTGGGCGCAGCAAATACGCTATGCGTGTGCGAGTCGCAAAACGCCGGAAACACAAAACGATCCGCTGCATCAAGCGTCTCATATCCCTCTAGCTCGAATTCCTTCAACGAGGCCATTTCTCCAAAATCAACCACTTCCTTGTTGTGAAGTAAAAGATAGGCGTTTTTTAAGGCGGGGACTTTTGACAGCTCGCTTCCTGTTAAAGGTTTGGCAGGCAACGACCGCACCTGAAGGAGTTCTTTAATGTTTAAAACGGCGGTTTTTCGCATGTTTTCAAAAATACACAATTATAGATTACTTAGGGGTTTTTAAGGAATTAGGAATGTTGTTGAAGGAAGATAAATTAAGGAATACCCTTTTGATTTTGGGGAAATTGAAACGAAAAAACCCAAAGCTGTTTCTGATTAAGAAGAACTTTGGGTTTTAGTACCCCGGGCCGGAATCGAACCGGCACTCTCGAAAGAACAGGATTTTGAATCCAGCGCGTCTACCAGTTCCGCCACCGGGGCCTCGTAATGAGGGGGCAAATATACAATATTTCTGAAAAACCCAAAGGATTAGCGAAGCAAAGTGAGCGTCGAAAACTGATGACACCATTCACCTCGTTCATTTTTTGCCGTATAATAGTATTGGTAGGTGCCTGAGGGGGCCGGGTCTCCATTTTGAAGCAACCCGTTCCAAACAAATTTAGGATCCGTAGAAGAAAACACCACTTGGTTCAAGGCGTCTAAAATAACCACATTGAAGTCGGTGAGTCCTTCGATATCCAAGCTTAAAACGTCGTTGACTCCATCGCTGTTCGGAGTTATCGCATTGGGCATTACGATGGCCTTGGCTTGAAGGTTCTTTGATGTTTGTTCAATCGCGTTTTCTTTTTTAGAAATCAACTCGGTATTTGAAGTGTTTTGTAAAGCCGAAATACCTTGGGTACTAAGCTCTGTTGAAGTTTGTTCATGAGTGTCTTGTGAATCGACGAGTTCAAGGTTTTTAGTGTCAAGAACAACTATTGGTTTTTCATGCCTATCCTCCCCAAGGGAACAATTGATTATGAGCTCAGTAGTATCCGGTTCAACAGGAACATAAGCCAACCCTCCATTAGATTTTGTACCATTGTTATCTGTTTTTACAGGTTCCTTAACTGTAGTTTTTGCTTCCTCTTTTTTCGACGGACCATTCGTAACGTCTTTTTTTGAAGTCGTAAAATAGAACAATCCTGCCGTGATGGCAACTAAGCTCGAAGCAATACCAATCCAAGCACCCAATCCAAGACCGGCGCCTCCGGAAGAAAGACCGGCCTGCGCTGAAACTTTTTTCCACAAGGCGGGGTCAACAGGCATTTCATGCTTGCCTAATTGCTCTTTCATTAACTGTTCAAAACGATCCTTTTTCATGTGTTTTTTCTTCAATTCGTTGCCGTAAATAAGCCCTTGCCCTGAGGTATTGAGATTTCGAGGTGCTTTCCGATATTCCAAGATGTTCGGCAATTTCTTGATGCGAAAATCCTTCAATCGCAAACAGGTTAAACACCACGCGATAACCGGTTGGCATTGCCTGAACCAAAGCCATCAATACTTCTGCATGAAGTTCAGAACTTATGGTTTCTTGCACTTCCATTTTATACGCAACATCGTCGTAGGCAACATCCCCGATAAATCGCTGATTCTTCCGCAATTGATCTAAGCACGTATTTACCATTATTCTGCGTATCCAACCTTCCAAGGGGCCTTCAAATTTAAATTCTGATAGTTTTGAAAACACCTTGACCATACCCATCTGAAAGGCATCTTCCGATTCGCTTTTATCTTTCATGTACCGGTAGCAAACAGCCATCATCCGGGGGGCAAACTTATCAAACAACGTTTTTTGAGCCCTGGCCTTGCCGCTTAAACACTCCTTTACGAGCTGCACATCTTCCATAGGCTCAGGTCGAATGACTAATTTTACTCCAAAATCGTTGCATTATGAAAAATAAAAATTCAGGCGAGTTTAATCGGTTCTCTTTCGGTCCTATGCTTTCCATGCTATTTTGCTTTGGAAAAATAGTGCTTTTTTCCCAAAATCATTTCCATGGGGAAATTGCCATGAACGATCGATTGACCGTCCCGTTTGATTTGCACTTTAACGCGAACCCTAAGCCTTTACTACTGATACACAATGGCAACGAAACCATAAGCATGCGTTTTATAAAACGAAAAAAGGACACATTGTACTTTGAATTTCCCGAGATTGCCGGCCAACTTGTATTTCATGGCACCACGCATCGAGGATATTGGCTCAACTTAAACAAAATTGCACCGAAGTACTATCCTTTTCAATTTTACCTTCCGTTAGACAAAAAAAATCCCCGGCTAGATTTGACGCTTGACACACAACCCAGCAACTATTCAGGAAAATACCGGGTTCGTTTTAACGAAGGGGCGTCCAGTTTTAATGCCGTAGGTGAATTTGAACAAGCGGGAAGTCAGGTAACAGGAACCTTTCGCAC
>Ga0214921_10004738_pt1 | contig 19769 bp, 18 predicted proteins | sample LL1505_MetaG_FD_177992 | JGI IMG/M metagenome (GOLD analysis project Ga0214921, IMG submission 177992) | Freshwater microbial communities from Lake Lanier, Atlanta, Georgia, United States - LL-1505 | ecosystem: Environmental > Aquatic > Freshwater > Lake | place: USA: Georgia | collected...
CCCTGCACAACCCATTTGCAAGTCCCAACAAAGCGGGGCGGCTCTATACGTTCCTTTGGTCCATCCCATGGCCGAAGCAATTCCAGAGGCATTCCCGGGAACCAAGCGCTCGGGTGTTTGGGTTACGCTGATGATGGCATCGGGAACAGCGTTTCCAGAGTCATCCCCCACCCAGTCCAAGACCCTGCAAGCCGCCAAGCCTAATTCCAGAGTGGAAAGCTTTCCTTTGCGGACAGTAGAAATACCTGTCTGATGGGTAACACGTTCATCCCAATTTGAAGAAAACGATGTACTCCATTGATCCAACCCCTCTGTCGCAGCAGGCACCGCTGCCGATAATTCACGCAGAACTAAACCAGAAAAAATCAAAAAGATGGATTTACTCTTAGGATTCTAGCCGGGTTTCCGACTACTACTGCAAAGTCTGGAACATCCTTAATGACCACTGCACCAGCTCCCACAGTTGCCCATTTGCCTATACGAATGCCTTGTATTACGACGGCACCGGCTCCAATATGGCTACCCTCTCCAACCTGTACATTACCGCAAAGCGTCGTGTTTGGAGAAAGATGTACATAGTCTTCTATTCTACATTCATGATCGACACAAACACCTGTGTTCAAAATGCAATGACGCCCAATCCAAACCTCTGGATTTATAACAACACCCGCCATCATGACGGTCCCTATCCCAATTTGATTGGAGGGTAAGGAATGAATGACCGATGGGTGGGCGATTTTTTGATAGTCTAAATTGTACCGATTAGAAAGTTCTTTTCGAATACGATTGTTACCGACCGCCAAAATAGCTTTTACTCCTTTGTGAAGGATAATACTTGTTGGATGCGCTACAGATTCCCCATACCAACCCTGTTTGGGCTCATCATCCACAAATTGCCAATGTTTAATTCCATTTTGGGATAAAAGATCCCTGATGACTATTCCATGACCACTTGCGCCGTAGATAACCACTAATTATGACCGTTAAATTTTTCTACAGTTGCTTGCCCGGCTTGATTTATACCTTCCCGCTTGAATACCTTCAGGATGGTAAGCCATAGAATCTTCATATCCAAGCCAAAAGAACAATGATCAACGTACCAAACATCCAAATCGAATTTCTCCTGCCAACTAATTGCATTACGTCCATTTACCTGGGCCCAGCCAGTAATTCCGGGTTTGACCTCGTGGCGACGCTTTTGGTGTTCGTTGTACAACGGAAGATATTCCACCAACAAAGGCCGAGGGCCTACAAGACTCATATCCCCTTTAAGTACATTGATTAATTGAGGTAGTTCATCGAGAGAAGTTTTTCGAATGAATCTGCCCACTTTTGTTAATCGAAGGGAATCGGACAACAATTCTCCCGATTCATTTTTATCATCGTTCATGGTTTTAAATTTTAAAACACTAAATAAATTTATATATTTACCAGGACGGCGTTGAATGAAAAAAGGGAATTCTTTATTATCAAATATGATGAATACAAGAATGATTATAAACACAGGTATTAACAGAATCAATAAAATAAATGAAATAGCAATGTCAATAAATCTCTTAATTATAAAATTATACATTAGAATATAACGAAGAAGATAGATGCCATTTAACCACCATTGTTTTGTACACGAAGTATGTAATCAACAATACGCTCTGAGGTTCTTCCGTCCCATAACAAAGGAATACTGCCTTTTTTCCAATGGCCATTGAACAATTTTTTCATGGCAGGGCCAATCGATTTTGGATGGGTGCCCAATAGTTCATTGGTGCCAGTGGTAACCGTTTCGGGCCTTTCGGTGTTATTGCGCAATGTCATGCAGGGAATACCCATAACTGTAGTTTCTTCAGTAATGCCGCCAGAATCGGTGATTACTGCCATTGCATTCTCAACTAAGTAATTGAATTCAAGGTATCCTAAAGGTTCAACCAAATGTAGACTAGGATGTACAATCCCCAAATTTTCAAGTACCTTGGCAGTACGTGGATGGACAGGGAATACAATCGCCTTATCTTGGGCATGTAACAAGATTTCATCTATCAACTCTTTAAGCTTATGCTCCTCATCCACATTTGCAGGACGGTGCAGGGTCATAACTAAATAATTTTGGGCTGTTAAACCCAATGAATCCCAAAGTGGCGGCTTTGTAAAATTGGGCCTATTCTTTAAGAGGGTATCAATCATTGTATTGCCCACAAAAAAGATGGCCTCTTTTTTAATTCCAGCTGCCAATAAATTTTTCCCTGCTTCTTCGGTAGTTGTAAAAAAGTAATTGGTAATGGCGTCGGTAACCAAGCGGTTGATTTCTTCCGGCATGGTCCAATCGTTTGACCTAATACCTGCCTCGACATGTGCTACCTTGGTATGCAACTTTTGGGCCGTAATGGCACATGCCATTGTAGAAGTTACATCGCCCACAACCAACACCAGGTCTGTAGGATGCTCCAACAACTCCTTTTCAAATCGAATCATGATGTTGGCTGTTTGTTCGGCTTGGCTTCCCCCTCCTGACTCTAAATTCGCATCAGGATTCGGAATTTGAAGTTGTTCAAAAAAATCACCAGACATTTTTTTATCATAATGCTGACCAGTATGAATTAAACGATACTTAATTTTTCTGCCGTTACCTTGTGCATTCTGGATTGCATGTATAATTGGAGCGATTTTCATAAAGTTCGGCCGCGCTCCTGCAACAATGGTGATTTTCACTATGATATTACTTTTTGTAATTCGTTTATGTATTTTTTTCCTAAAACCTGTCTATCAAAATTTGTTTTCGCAAATCGATACCCGTTCTCTCCTTCTTCTTTGAGACGGTTGGGATTATTCAAATATTGCCGTATGATCGTGTTAAATTCCTGTGTATTCTCGGGCTCAACATACACGCCGGCTTTGGCCGTTTCTACCAATTCTCGTGAAACGCCATCAATTGCCATTAATACGGGCTTTTTACAAGAAAAATAGTCGAAGGTTTTATTTGAATAAACGGTTTTGAATGTATCCACTTTTTTCAAGACCGATGCACCCATATCAGACGCTAAAATGTATTTGAAAACCTCTTTTTTGGGCACGGAATTAAGAAATATTACATTCTCCAGCTTCATTAATTTCGCTTTTTCTTGTAAGCGAGCTTTTTCCATTCCTTGTCCAATCAACACAAAAAGAACCTTGGTATCGGCTAATGCTTTTGCAGCATCTAATATTTGGTCAAGGTGATTCGCTACTCCATGAGCGCCTACATAAGTTATAACAAATTTATCAGAAAAACCTTGCTGTAGCCTAAAATGCTCCCTATCGAAATCGCGGAGCAAGTTATCACTCAAACCAAAATCAGCCGCATTAGGGATATAAATTATTTTACTGGATTTTACATTCTTCCTTTCCTCTAAGTTTTTCTGAAAAGCCGGCGTCAGAACATTTATTTTTATAGAATTTGAATAAATAAAACGCTCAAAGCGTAGTGCCATTTTAATAATCAATTTGTTATTAAGCACACCTGTTTCTATTGCCGACTCAGGCCATAAGTCTCGAATTTCAAACACCATAGGTATACGCTTGATTCGGGACAATACAAAACCCGTAACTCCTACAAACAAGGGCGGTGACGTCACCAATACCAAATCAAATTTTCCTTTTACAATGAACAAACCCGCCCACAAGGAGGAAAACATAAACGAAAAATACCCCCACAGTCGGCCTAAAAAACCGGCATTATAGGCTTCAGAAACATGGGTACGATGAACCCAAACCTGATTTTGTTTGCGCTTTACGAAATATTTTCCCTTGTATTCAGACCGCTTTTCCAGACCATTGGCATGCATCATACCTGCAATCACAGTAACCTCATGACCAAGATCAGTCCAAGTTTTAATCATTTCATTCCAGCGAGAACCCCCTGGATCATCTTCTTCAAGAAAATATTGGTGGATTAAAAGTACGCGCATCACCAAGTTATACGGCTTTTGATGACTTTGCTATCTGTTGTCCCTGTATATACATTCACCTCATGTTTTTCGAGGTAATACCACGAACTTTCATGCCTCCCTTCCACTAATAAAATGGGGCCATTATTGTCCTCAAAACACTTGATGCTAGGCATCATAGCCTTTGGGGCATGCCAACGAATCACCATTCTATCATCTTCCTTGGCTACGAGTTTGTCTAACACTTCCAAAGAATTTGATGACAAAACAATTTCGCGTTTGTGCTCATACAAACCTTTAACCCGGTAAGCGCCACTCCAGCATAGAGAATCAGACTGTTGATAAGGCTTACCTACAAGATGAGCATTCAACCAATTTGCATATAAAAACCTTCCTAGCTTTGGCATCTGCTCGTGATTTCCGAATTGAACGGTATTGTGCGATACAATGGATTTAAACTTCTCTGTCAATTCTCCGGCATTATAGGAGTAGGTACCTTGATCACAAAGTACATTTTCACCATTCACCCATAGATCCACATGGAATGCATCACAAGACGATGGTCTGAATCTATCGTTTGGCACTACACAAAAAACAACAGCGTCGTTCTTTCTTAAAATTATAAATTGATTATCTAATACTTCAGCTTCTGGCAAATTTGGTTTTTCTAATTTCAATTCAGTGAACAAATTAGGTAAGTACCAATGCAGCGGCTCATCCCAAGGCCCTTCTTCAAAAACCCTCATTCGAAATAAAAGTGCAAAAGCTAGTTGTGTAGAAGGACGAAAATCTCTGTAATCACAATTATGCAGTATTTCAAACATTGCTCCATCATTTGAGCCCAAATTAGGGGCTTCACCATTATGGCCAACCACTAGTCTGAATTGCCATTGGGCCAAAGCTTTCATTTTGGTCAAGGTAGAATCATCAAAAGGAGGCTCATCCAATAAGCGCATATGAACTAAGGTCCAGCTCACGGTATCAACAACAACCCTATGGTAGTTCACCGACTTTTGAGAAAAGGTTCCATCTCGAGCAACCAAACAATTTAATCTTTCGGTTAAAGTTCGCTTACCGAGTTGCTTCCACGTAATCCATAGACTCTTATTATCAGATGTTGGGTTAACGTGCAACAACCAAGTTGCACCAATATAAAGTGCGGCAGCCTCTGATGTGCCATGATTATTGTCCTGAGCAATTGCATAGCGAATATTTGGCTGAATCCTGCTCAAGTGCTGTTTTACTAACTCAACTAATTCGTCTTTAGGTGTTGAATACTGCTTCAATATCAGAACTGCCGATAATATTCTCATCATTCTGATACTTGTTTCTTGCCCACATTTCCAATTAGGCCCGATATTAAGGGGGTTCTGATCCGACCAATCAGAAAGCCATTTATTAACAGAATTTAGATACACTAAATTATTCGTGACTGCATAGGCTCGTGCCAAATCCAATAACCAGTTCATTCGAGAAGGCTCCCATAGTATTTTTATATCCCCGATTACACTATTAAACTCATCTAATTCCGTCCAGTGGCTTCCCTTGAAAGACATTGTCACTCCTGCAAAAGGATTGCTGAACCATTTATCATAAAGACTTTTAAAATGGTAGGAAAAATATTTAAAGTCTTGTTTTATCCAGTGATTTGCTGAATTCTCCAAATCATTGATCCAAGCACTTGGATAATTTTGCATGTGCTCACTTATCCTGAAAAAATCCCCCCTGATGGAAGGAGCGGTTTTAAACGACCATTTCCGAATACCTCCCAGCAAGCTAATTCTATACCACAATATATAAAAAAAATTAGAAATCCCGAGCCTAGGGATTACACTAAGAAGTAGTAAAAACCTCTTTAACAAATATTCTATTTCAAAGCTCGACAGAGGCCCAGGACTTATTGATCATGCTCTCTAATGCTGCAAAGCTTGCCAAGGTTGTATTAACCAAACTCTGAATGGGTATGAGTGCATCCCCTTTCGAAAGAATTTGATTGGCTAGCAGCTCAAACTGAGTATCATGACCCTTGTCCATTCTCGACTTCATAGAGGTGAATCCATTAAAACCAAAACCTTCTAATTTTCTCCAATTATCGAGCACCAAAGTTCTACCCTGGCTGTACACCTCAATACGCTCTTTGCTGTAGACTTTGCTACCATTCGCAAAATAATTAATTACGCCAGTAGATCCATTCTCGTATTTTAAGAGTATAGTAGCGTTATCTGTATTCATCTGCGGGCTCAGGCCCATAGCATTCATACAAACCTCTTTCACTTGACTTCCAGTAAGGAATGAGATTAAATCTATGAAATGACAGGCCTCACCAACAATTCTACCACCGCCAATTTTCAAATCATGCACCCAAACATTAACAGGTATAGATCCTGCATTCATGGTGGCAACAATATTCATAGGAGTGTTATCACTACCAAGAAGCGCCTTCATCTTTTTAACAAAGGGTGAAAATCGACGATTAAATCCGACTGTTAGTGTTCCGCCATATTTTTGGTAAGCATCAAGGATATCGTTCAATTCATCCTTAGACAATGCTAATGGTTTTTCCACGAAGACATTCTTTCCTGCAGACAAGGCCTTTATAGTCATAGGTGCATGTAAGTTGTGCCTCGTGGTTATCACAACTGTATTGATGGAAGGATCAGACAAGATGTTGTCAAAATCCGTTGTGCTTAGGGCGATCTTATACTTTTTTGCCAATGCCGTACCACTTACTCCGCTATTACTCACAATACTCACCAAATTCGCCCTTGTCTTGGATAAAGCGGGTAGCATGGTCATTTTCGTGAAATTCCCTGCCCCAACAATAGCCAAGCCATCGGTGTTTTGTTTATTTGGTTTTCCAAATAAAGCCACATTTGTACTATAATCACTCGTACCGTAAGTCAATATCGAAGCTATTGCTTTGCTATCGCTAATTTTCCCATAAACATTTTGATAGTCCTCTAATGGCACTATTTCCGTAATCAATGACTTTACATCAATTAAACCTGAAGAAATTGCCTGCAAAACAGCAGAAAAATTTCTCTTTTCGGTCCATCTTACAAAAGGCAGGGGATAATCCTGTCCTTTCTGTTCATAATTATCGTCATACCGTCCCGGTCCGTAAGAACATGAAACCTGAAAAGTCAATTCCTTTTCATAGAATTCAGCCCGACTTAATTCCAAGCCAATTACACCCACTAAAATAATTCTTCCACGTTTTCGACTCATCTGAGCCGCTTGAGAAATGATATCATTGCTTTTGTTTGAAGCAGTGATGATTACCCCATCAGCACCAAGTCCATTGGTCAATCCACTGACAACTTTTACAACATCGTCGCCTGCTGATGGATTGATGGTATGAATTCCCCATTGCTTTGCCAAATTCAGCTTCGCTTCATCAAATTCAACTCCAATAACCATACAACCATTTGCCCTTAACAGCTGAGCAGTAATTAAACCTATTAGTCCTAAACCTACGACAACTATTGCTTCTCCTAAACTTGGTTGACACAATCTGATCCCTTGCAACCCTATGGACCCAATTACAGTGAAGGCAGCTTCCTCATCTGAAACATTTTCAGGTATTTTAACGACCAAATTTTGTGGAACACATACAAATTCAGCATGATGGCCATTGGATGCAACTCGATCACCCAGTACAAATTCAGTAACACCTTCACCAACAGCAATAACATTTCCAACATTACAATAACCCAGAGGTAATGGCTCTTCGAGCCTATTAAAGACCGCTTCCATTGTAGGAAGCAAACCATCCGTCTTGATTTTTTCTAATACCTGCTTTACTTTGTCGGGCTGCTGGCGTGCCTTTTGGAGCAAATTAGATCTTCCAAATTCGACTAACATCCGTTCAGTTCCTAAGGAAACAAGAGAACGTGTTGTTTCAATCAAAACACATCCTTTTCTTACAAGTGGAGCCGGAATATCTTCTAACAGCGTATCTCCTGTCTTAAAAGATTGAATTATTTGTTTCATGTTAATGTATACAATAAACTAAACTTGATAAAGATAATTCCTTTCTTCAAATGAAGGATAATTTATAAGAACAGCTTTGTATTTTCCTTTAAAGACAAACAAACTTCCTGCTCCAGCGCCTAACGTTTTATAACGCCTAATGGCCATTTTTATATCTTCAAGTGTTCCTACACCGCCGAGGATGGTCATTGGCATATCAGTCTTCTCCCTTACAAAATCAAATAATTTGAAATCATAGCCAGTCATTTTACCATCATCATCCACTGCATTAATTACCAACTCACCAATTCCAATCTGTTGAATTGTCCTTAAGAAATCATTCAATTTTACAGATGAACTTTTCTTTGCATTATGAGTGGTGATTTCGTAACCGCCAAAAAAATTCTTTTTAATTACGTCCATGACTACTACAACACTTTGAAACCCTACAGCATTTCCTATTGATCTTAAAATTTCTGGATTAGAAATAGCTGCAGAACTAATAGCGACTTTCTCCGCCCCGAGACTAATAATTTTCTTGGCCTGTTCTACTGATTTGATACCACCTCCATAACAGAATGGCATTCTGCATTCGAAAGCTAAATTTCTTATCATTTCAAAATCTGGCTCTCTACCTTCCACCGTTGCATCTATATCTAATACCAATAATTCATCTACCTCTTTTTCATTAAAAATTTTAACCGCATTAATTGGATCACCAACGTATTTAGGGTCTTTAAAATTTACCGTTTTAACTACTCCCTTTTTATGTATTAGTAAACAAGGAATTATTCTGGATCTTAACATTATTGTTTGGCAAAGTTGTAAAGCAAATTAACCCCGTTTGAATGACTTTTTTCAGGATGGAACTGAAAACCGTAAACATTATTATGACAAACAGAAGAAGAAAATGAATTACCGTATTCGGTGGTAGTTAAAATATCATTAACATCCGAACATTCAAAGTAATAAGAATGTAAAAAATAAAAGCCCCTCTGCGGATCTATATTATTTAATATAGCGTGCTTTTTGTTAATTTCAATTGAATTCCAACCTAAATGAGGCAATTTTGGCTTAGAATTCAACATAGAAACATCAATTTTTTTAACATGGCCTTTAATGTAACCCAATCCTTTCAAAATTCCCTCTTCACTGGTTTCAGCAAGAATCTGCATTCCCACACATATACCAATTATTGGAACCTTATTTTGTAAAACCTCATTATCTAAAACGTCTCTAAAACCAATTTCATCAAGTTTTGAAATTGTTTCATCAAAAGCACCTACACCCGGCAAAATCAACTTTGTAGCCCTAATTATCTCTTCAGGCCTTGTTGCAATTTTGTAAGGAATATTTAATTTTTCATAAATATTAGCAATGGCGCGAATATTTCCTGAGCCATAATCTATAATGGTTATCATCGCTTTATAGACCTTTCTACACCAAACATCTTTAAAATTTTGGCTCCAGTTTTAAACATCGACTCATTATTTTTATAATCCCAATAAAACTTCTTAGGCATTTCGAAATATTGCCTAAGTTGTATAGGCGTAATACCTAGTTTAGTTGCAATGTAATTAAATTCTTCCTCAATTATTTGTGGATCATAGGCAGGAATTTTTAACTTTGCCAAAGCCTCCTCTCTAGTCATTTGATTAGTAATAATTAAGCTAGAAAATTGAACTCTTCGAGTGTCGAAACCAAATCGCTCCGGCAACCAATAACCTTCATAAAATTTAGTAAATCTTGATTCAAAATGTTTTTGAGCATAAGGCTTCCAACCGTATTCCTTAACAAGAATTTTCATTGCCTCAGATTTGATATAAGGTCGATAATTCAACGGTTTAACCACCTTTACTCCTCTGATATAACGAAGATAAATTTTATGCCGTAAAATTGAACTGAACGGATATGTTTTCATTTCAACAGTGCCAAACTGGTTTTTTATATCTTTAATTTGAGCCATGTCTGTACCGTAATACATCCATTCCATTGGATTTCGAACACATTCGGTAGAAACATTTCCACCATTAAGAATATATTTAATATTATACTTATCGGCAAATTTATACAACGTTGCTATAAACGCATGATCTTGAGGTACATCTAAATGAGGAACACCAGATTTGAAAAAGGCAAGCTGAAAATCACGCATTTCCTCCCAATTTATAACTTCAGTATATAAATCAAGGCCCAATTTATCTACCATAACTTGAATATTGTGAACGCCTAGTTCAGAGTTCCAGCCCCCATCAACGTGAAAAACTAATGGTTTTAAACCAAATTCCTTTACAACTGTATGAAGCATATAGGAGCTATCCACGCCACCACTTAAACCAAGTATTGAATCATATTCTTTATTCTTTCCTTCATTCTTTATTTTATGTATAATTTTCTCTAAACACTGAGGGTCATTAATATCTCGTGTCCAACTAGGCTTAACATTGCGATAAAAATCCACGCAATGATCACACAATCCACTTTCAGTGAAAAATATTCGTGAGTCTGTTGTATTCATCACACAGTTAACACATATTTGATCGATTTTTTCCATAATTTTTATTATCGTTTTTTAATAAATACTGCGGGAACACCACCCACGATGGTGTTAGATAAAACATTTTTTGTGACTACACTACCACCAGCAACAACAGCGCCTTCACCTATCAAAACACCCGGCATAATTATACAATTTGCTCCTATCCAAACATCATTCTCAATAACTACTCGTTTAAATGAATCTCCAGATATTGGAAACGGTTTTCCAGCAGGCGTTATAGTATGATTTGCAGAAAGAATTTGTGTTCTATAACCTATCAACACCCTATCCCCAATAATTACGCCACCTCCAGTTGTAATTATAACATCTTTGGAAAGATTCACATTGTTCCCAATCACTAAATTTCTGCCTGAGATAATCCAAACTCCCGGATATATGACAATACCTTTTCCTAATTTAGCACCCATAATCCTAAGAAATAGACATTTAAAAAAAATAAACAATCTAAACCTAGGTAATGAAAATAAAATACCCATGATAAATTCATAGGTAATTACTAAAATAACCTTAATTTTTTTCATGAATAAACTTTAAATATGATAGTTCTTGTTGGGTTTTCGTAAACACATTCGGGTGTAAGGAGAGTGTCTTCTTGATCTCCTTGAATAAATCCTCCTTTTGTTTATCACTACTTAAATATGCAGCAATTACATTGGTTATTTTATCAGGATTGTCTCTATCCACATAAAGTGCCGCATTCATACAAATTGATCTTGCCCAATTTGCATCGGATATTACTAAAACTTTGTTGAAATACCATGATTCGATAATGTTATTACTAAAACTTTCTAATTTACTAAGAAGAAACACAAAGTCTATTTTTTGATACAAATCGAAAATTTTCCTTTTCGGTACATTTCCAATTATTGAAACATTTTCATTGGCATTATTCAATCTTATATCTTGTAAGAATTTTTGGTGCTCAAATGAGTTGTCTAGATCTGCTGTTAAAATGAAATGAAATTTAATATTCTTTTTCTTAAATTCCTTAATTAATTGCGGTATAATCATATAATTTTTGTTTTTTTGCCATCCGCACAAAAACAAGCCAGTGTAGACTTCTTTATTCAATTTATTAAGTCCATCTATAGGTTCATGCAAACAATCAATCATAATTGATGGTTTAATATAAACTGAATTAACGATATTATATAAATTTCTAGCCCTTACCTGCATTTCTTCATTTTCAAATATTACAGCGGTGCACCTTTTTAAACCCCATACCCTATACAAATCAATGATATGTTTAAAATATTTAACAACACCAGAGTATTCTGACCAAAAATCCACTTCGGGGAAAAATATATTTGAATCGGCAGATCCTGTAACCTGTTTTACTGATTTAGGATAAAGTCCGTACCCAAAATAGGAATAAATTAAATCAATTTTAAATTTTTGGATAATGGTTCTGCCGAAAATTATTTCTTTTAATATTCTTTTTATTGGATTAAATGGCATTACTAATAACCTTTCAACTTTTAAGTCCAATAATAATTTATGAATTTCGGAACCATCAACAACTACATATGTAAAATTAAACTCATCAAAACTATTATACCTCAAAGTCTCTAAAAAATTGATTGCGACGTTCTGTCCACCCCCTTTTTTAATTGTGGCAAAATTTAAAAGCACATTCATTTCATTATAATTAGTTGATTTTGTAATAAGTTCTATTATCACATTAAATTAAAACAATTAACTACAAAATTTGTTTTTATTAAACAGTAAGTACCTGCAAAAAGCAAACAGTCCAAAAGTAGAGCATTTGATCTGATTTTATAAGCCAAGAAAAAATCACAATTTAACAAAGTCCAGGTCGTACAGGCCCTTCAAAAAACGAGTAATGGGTATCCATGGGCGCTTTATGACGTGAAATGGGCATAGTCCGGCCTATTGTAAGTAGTAATACAGGTGTAATTGATGAGTCTTGAGATTCCAAATGCCCATAAGCCAAAAACCTTGGAAAAGGAAAATACACGACTCAAAAGTACGTATGCCTATTCGGCAATGGATAAACAGACGTTAAAGGACATGTTCTCTAAGGTTGGGCTCTGCCAACAAGAGGCAACTAGCCGAAAAATTGAAACTCGATTACAGCGTAAAAGTCAACACGGCCTGCAAAATGGTAATCATACATTAGTCTCGGAACTACTTTTAAAGTGCCAAAAAAAGATAGCAAAATCACAGCACTTTTGCCGGAATTGTCTAGTCTACACACCACCTACGATACTAGGTCAATCAAAGCTGGGGGATGGACTCTATAAGCAATTGATTAATAAATGTGTGAAGGTTTGGAGAATTCTATGTGATGAGAGGTTACACGCGCGTTGGTTTGAAATTGTCGCAAAATTTACGTCCAAGCGTATAATAGGTGCTCTGAAAGACCTAATCGTTAATCTTAGCAAAGCAACAATTTATATGGACAAATAACCATCTTTAAATCACTTTCAAAAAGTATGACTGGTTGTGGAGATAATAAAAAATTAAGATTCAATTTATGGACCCATGCAGGCCTAACCCAAAGGTTAAATCAAAAGTATAAAAGACCCTACAGCAAAGCCATACACAACTATCTATTTATCGATAAATAGAAATAGTGGTCAAATCAAAAATGAATTGATGGAAGAATACAACGAAAGGCAACGCCACGAAATCACAAACAAACACCATCTCTATACAAACAACAAACCTTATCTATTACCTAAAAATTAAAAGATTTCTGGAAAATGGGGTTCGTATATAAATGAATAAAATATTTGATTCAAATCTTACTAAATAAAATATAAATTATATAAAAATTTATATCCAACATTTATCCTGGTATTTTTCGATGCGCCTTGAATAAAGAAATTTTCTAAAGTTAAAAAAAATAAAAATATATGTTCTATATAAATCAATCAATCGAATAAAAATTAGGTTAAAGGTAAGATTCCTTGGTCTTAAAAGATATTTAAAAATATTGAAATTAATCAAAAATAAACTAAGTAAGAATGGTTTATTAATATTGGTTAATTGTAAAACAATAGCCCGCCTAAGTAGTTTTTCATTAAACAAAAATTGGTTCCCGATCTTAACTCTATCATGAACCAACGACTCGTTTAACAAACAAACAAAATTATAACCGTGATAATGTAATCTATTAGACCAATTTACATCTTCTCCATAGTGAAAAAATAATGGATTAAAACCACCTATTTTTTGAACAATATATCGTGGAATGAACCAAAACGCTGCATTTGTGAAATCGACATATGTGTAAACGCCAGCTTTCTCATCATTAGTTTGATATTGATATATTTTATTCGGATTTAAATTAGAATTTAGATATTTATTGAAATTGTAATCAAAAGACATCCTGGTTTTATCAAGATGCAGAGGGGTTAATACACAAGTAGAAAAAATATTTTTATTAGAACTAAAAATTTCAAACAAATTTTTAGGATTAAAATAAACATCTTGATTCATTAATATCAAAAATTCATAATTATTCTCTAAAAAAAACTTAAAGCCCAAATTATTAGCTGCGCAAAACCCCAGATTAACTTCACTACAAACTAAATATAAATTATCTAAACAAAATTCATTCAATATTTTTATTGTGTTATCGGTAGAACCATTATCGACTATGTAAAAATCAGCATTAGATGAGATACCTACAATCTCAGAAATACAACTAGAAATATACTTTTCTGCATTAAATGTCACAATAACAATTAATGTATTTTTTAAACTTTTAAACATATCTGAGTTCCACTTAAGTGATTTATGAATTTTAATTCAATACCGAACTAAAAATAAAACATAATATCGTATTAAAATACGTGCATTAAAATAATTTAAATTAAGCTACAAAGTCAAACGAATAGCAAGATAATTATTGATTTTCAGAATCAAATGAAAAAAGTTCTAACTTTCTATAGCAATACAATGGCCATCTCCAAAATTGGTACAAGGACTGACCAATTAAAGGAGGTAGTATAATGACCAATAAACCAAATTTGTCTACATATTTCAAAGAAAAAAGTGTCAAAATAACCACAAATAATCCAGTAAAAATAGATGATTTAAAAAACGGAATGTCATCGTCTAGCATTATGAAGTTAGATGAAAGAACCAATATCGCTTCCATAAAAGCTGTAAAAATCATCAATATGAGATATTTATTATCTAAAACCAACGTTTGACTTTGAAATAAAAATGAAATTTTGGAATTGAATGTTAAAAGAAAAATTGATCCAAGAACAAAAAAGATGATTTGAAAACAAAATGAATAGAAAAAATGCCTTTTTAGTAATCCTTTATTGTCCAATAATTTGAACTTAATTAATTTTGGAAGTTTTGCATGAAAATATGAACTACATGCAATAGATATAAGAGTTAATATGTTAGCTGTTAGACCATATGACCCAAGTAACTCTAAAGAAAAATAAAAAGAAACAAAATAAATCGGGATTTTATTAATTAGAAAACCTCCCAAATTAGTTAAACCTGTTTTAAAAGCAGAATTACGTAAATTGTTTAAATAAGTTATTTTTTTTATCACTAAACTCTTGCCCAAGAAGCTTAAAAAATTTGAAGATAACCTATGAAATAATATTCGGTTAAATAGCGTATAAATTAGTTGACAGATTGACAAGCCAAGCAACCCTAAACCCATTTCTAGTAAGAGAAATACAATAAACAAATAAAAGATAGAGTTTGTTATATTTACTATTTTTATTTGAGTTATTTTTTGAGTTGCAATTAAAATACATTCTAAATACAAAAAATACATATTAACAACTATACTTACAACATATACAATATAAGATAAAAATACAATGTTTATATTATACGGATAATGATACAACAATTTATTTTTTATAACAAAAAAGACTATTATTGCAATTAATAAAATTATAATACAAGCTAAAAAATAAAATATTTTCATTAAACTGACAAATCCAGTTAAAGTTCTCCTTTGATTTTCCAGTAAACCATTCAACTTAAGATCTGTATCATTAGTTAAATTAAATTCGTGTAAAATATATGTTAAATGCCTTGAAAAAACGGTACTAAAACCAAAATCAATTAGCGAAGTTAAACTGCCAATAGTTAAAAAAAATGTCCATATACCATAATCAACAGAAGGCAACTTTCTTAAAATAATTGGTAAAGCAAAATATGCTACAGAAAATTTGGCTAAAAAACTTATTAAAGAAAAAAAATAATCATAATTATTCTTAACAAGAATTTTAAAGGACATTATTAATTTAAATTTTATTTATTTCAAAAGGATGGTGTATGATAATAGACATAATTAATTTTACAAAACAACTTTCTAGAATTCTTAAATGAAAACCTCACAAGGTAAAATGTTGATGCGAATCTGTTTCAATCCATTATCTAATAATTTTTAGACATTTGGTATTAATTACAAAAAATTAATTATAAAATCTATTAGAAAATAAACTTTATGAATATTGAAATAGTGACTTTGCATTAAAAAAATATATTATTGAATCCTTTACTCCCAAAATAAAATAGTAAATCAATTTTGGATATAAATAAAGTGGAATTTTTAAAAGTCGTAAATCGTTATAGACTAGTTTAAAGAGATCTAATGATCTATTGTAAAAAATAAATGGCAAATATTCTCGTATAATAAAGCTATCAAAAGCTTGCGAAGAAAAAAGAAAACGATAATCATTATAATAATTAGATAAAAACAAATAGTTTAAACCTTTTCTTTTAGTTAAATTGTACCACGAGTTGTTGGACCAATCTATAACGGTAGTACTGATTGGTATTTGAAATATTGGAATTTTTAAGTAGGCAGAATGCAAGAGAAATGTAACATCCTGAAAACGAGTCAAATTTTCATTAAAGCGTATTGAATGAAAAACATCTTTGCTTATGCATAATGTTATACAAGAGGCGGATCCATTATCACAATAAAGATATTCCGAAAAACAACTTATTTCCCGATACACTTTTTCTTGATTTAAACGAGATGCACCAGATTTTGAGATTACATAAGAACTAGAAAAGACTATAAAAGGCGCCGATAAGCCCTTATTTTTTATCTCTAATAAATTAAATTTTATGTGGTCAGTCAACCAGTAATCATCTGAATCTAAAAACATCAAATAATCGCCAACGGCAACATTGATTCCGCTATTTCTTGCAGCAGAGCCATTCAAATTTCGCGAATGATGAATTATCTTTAAAAAATCACATTTTAATCCAATAATCTTATCCTCGATTATATTCCAATCAGGAGAATTATCATTAATTAAAATTAATTCCAACGGCAATACAGATTGTATCATTACACTTTTAATTGCACGCTCAATTGTTGCATGAGAGTTATAATATGGTAGTATAACACTAACTTTTGGAACTTCTTCTATCATTTAAAAGCAAATATTTTGAAATAAAAATAGATAATGCTGTTCCAAAAAACATATCTAATCGCCAAAATGGGTAATAGAAAACACCATATGTCAAAATATGTGTAAACGAAATTAATACAATTATCAAATATGGTTGCTTTTGACGCTTGTAATTTATTATAAGATTCAACATTAAAAGGGCTAAGAGTGCGAGGAAAACTATTGTTCCTATGAAACCTAAATCCACTATTAAATCGCCTAAGAAAAAATAAAATATCCCGATATCTACTCCATTCATCATAAGAACTTTATCCCGGTACTGTTGTAGGTTAAATGGTTCTATAATCTGAATTGGTGTAATAACTCTAGATAAAAAAATATCTCTATTTTCAAAATTTAATACTAAATCATTAAAATAATATGGCGCTTGTCCAAGATATAATATATTTGAAATTGACCAATTAGAGTCCCATCTAGAAAAAGAAATAAAATAGTTTACTACTAATCCAATACAAAGTGAAATTATTAAGGTTGTGCTAATAAAATATTTTACTCTTTTGCTAAAAATTTCCCAAAACAGAATCGTGTAGAATGAAAAATCTATAAACCAATATACTGCTTGCGTTCTACCAGCAATCGACAAACTATCTAACATCCCAAATAACGAATATGAGAAGAATAGAATCTTTTGATAGGCCCTAATGCCTTTGTCATTAAGTGATACAAAAAACAAAAACAGCGAAAAGAATGACGTTTTAGAAATAAATAATCCAATTTTCGCCTCTATTTGTTGAACAATACTACGATTAAGCCGAATGTCTGAGCTAAAATCTAAACCGGTTCTGATATCTGAAGCGTTTAGAACATTGCTTATGCTAAATGAATTATTAACAAATAAATTAACATATACAGCAATAAATAAATAAAATAAAAAAACCGAATTAAATGGTACTAAAAAGAATTTATTTATTTTGATTTGTTCGATATTTAAATCTTTATTGCTTAGTTTTCGGATAGGAAAAGTTGCTAAGATTATTAAAAAGATAAATACCAATCCACTAAATATACTTAACTCATTAGTATTTAGTTTAAGTTGATAAAACTCGTCATTTACATATATCCAATAGGATCCAATAAAAATCAAAATGTACAATAAATTTATAAAATTTAGTATTTTATTTCCTTTTTTTACGATTTGTATTAGGTGAAATAATAGGCAAATAAATATCATATTTATTTTATTATTATTGTCAGGACGAATGGCGTCATACTATATTCAAATCAAAATCTATTAACAAATTGCATTATTTTAAACATATTACAAGTACAAAAAGGCTTTATCACTTTGATACCTAATTGTCAGGTTTTTTGAATTATTCCTTTTTACTTTATTTCTTAACTAAATGCGCTTTAATGCATATATTTATAGGAATGTTAAGGTCTTGTAGCATTGAATGTATAGCCCTAATAAAATTAAATTTCTATAGAATTAAGTCGTAGACATAGTAATTAAAATAATCATTGTTATTTATTGATAAATTATTTTGTTTTATACTCCACAAAATGGTTAATTGTATTTTAAGAACGCAGATTGTGCAAATTTCTCGATTCATAAGTTATCAACAATATATCTTGAATTTACCCCCCTCATATCAACCCACACCTTGGACTTTGTAGCTAAAGCCTGGTATGAAAGATGGCTGTGGTCCGTGACCACCACCACAGCGTCCGCTTGTTGAAGTAATTCCTCGCTTAATTCGGAATGATAGATCGGCAAAGAAGGAATGTCCGTATGCCCATCATCAGCGATCACAGGACAATATGAATCGTGGTATTCTACGATAGCGCCTCTTTGTTGGAGAATTCGTATGATGTCCAGAGCGGGGGATTCGCGCAAGTCGTCGATATCCTTTTTGTAGGCAATGCCCAACAGAAGGACGATCGAACCTTTGAGGGATTTACCCTGCTCATTCAGGGCCAGGGCCACCTTGTTCACCGTGTATTCCGGCATCTCCCCGTTGATTTCCGAGGCCACTTCGATCATTCGGGTTTTGAAGGAGAGATTGCGCATCTTCCAGGATAGGTAATGCGGATCCAAGGGAATGCAATGACCTCCCAGACCGGGACCCGGGGTAAACTTCATAAAACCAAAAGGCTTGGTAGCCGCCGCATCAATCACCTCCCACACACTAATGCCCAGGCGATCACAGACCATGCTGAGCTCGTTGGCCAAGGCAATGTTAATCATTCGAAAGGTGTTCTCATAAACCTTAACCAATTCGGCTGCTTCGGTGTTCTGCACCGGAACCATACGGTCAAAGATTTGCTCGTAAACCGCCAACCCCGCCTTTCGACATTCCTCGGTGATTCCTCCCAAAATCTTAGGTGTGTTCTTGGTGGTCCACTTCTCATTACCCGGATCCACCCGCTCCGGTGAAAAGCATAAATAGAAATCCTCACCCACCGTCAGGCCGCTTTTCTCCAACAACGGTAACATCAAATCGCGGGTGGTACCAGGATAGGTGGTGCTCTCCAGGATAACGATTTGACCCTTCTGGAGTCGGGTCGCAATGGCCTCGGTAGCCGATACCACGTAGGAGAGGTCCGGGTCCTTGATTTTGTTCAAGGGGGTAGGCACACAAATCGATACCAGGCCACAATCCTTGAGAGCATCAAAGTTGGTGGTTGCTCGTACCATGCCCTTTTCGACCAAGGGTTGAAGCCGAGGGGTTGGGATATCCTTGATATGGCTGATTCCGGCATTGATGCCATCGCATACCCTTGCATTGACATCAAAGCACAGAACTTCAAATCCTGCTTCAGCGGCGACCACCGCCAGGGGTAAGCCCACATACCCCAGACCGATGATGCCTAGGATTGGTTTTGTAGGAGAACTCATAATTTTTGAGGATTAAAAGATGGAGGATATTATGGAAGCAGTCG